>ERZ808028.213-NODE-213-length-58074-cov-7.225184_pt1 | contig 58074 bp, 66 predicted proteins | sample MGYA00380184_ERZ808028 | MGnify/ENA primary metagenome ERZ808028 (study PRJEB31490, sample SAMN06133397) | mouse gut metagenome | isolation source: J8_1 | host: mice | place: China: Chengdu | collected 2015-05 ... | reverse complement strand
AGGCGGATTCCCAGCTGCTCCAATTCATTGGCTGCTAACCGCGCAGCAAGTGCGCGGTTGCAGGCTGAACTGTTACAAAATAATTCTGCTTTTTTTGAATAAGCATTGACAGATTGGATTAATTTGCTATAATATATTTTACCAAGCAGCGGCGCGGACAGCAGAAGACTGTCCGCAAAGCAGTCGTTTAGAAGGAGACTGATAGTTCTTATCAGTTCTTGTATTCCCAGGAATTATTTTTTATATAGCGTGTTTTACCTATATCATTTTAGTTGGACCTATTCTTTAAGTTCGATCAAGAGTCTTACATTCTAATAATTCTGAAAGCTTCAAATTCATGAATGAAGCAAATCCCAAGATTAAAAAAAATATGTTTGGAAAGGAGGGAAGGGTTCTGTCTGAGGGAAACAAAGCTGAAAGTGACTGTAGATGCCCTTGCTTTGGAATGGATAGAAAGGAGTATCATGTATGGAAAGAATAAGAAAAGGGCTTTCTTTTTTGCTGGCGCTGATGATCTGTATTTCCACTGGATTAATCTATGTGGGGAGGGCGGCTGCCTCAGATATGGAAACGAATGGTCAGACGGTTCAGCTTAAGCAGACAGAGCACGGTAAGGTGAGGTTTGCAGATTTTGACGGGACTATGAACCTGTTTCTAAAGGGAGATGTGGTTACGCTGGAGGCAGAGCCTGAAGATGGTTACAGCCTTGGAAAGCTTCAGATGTTGGATGCCCTCACAGGAGAAGATTTACAGATAGAAATAAAAGAAGATGACCGACTTGGGGAACAATACCGTTTTTCTTTTATTATGGGAGAGAAGTCTATCGTTGTACATACGGAGTTTGAGGAAATCAACAAAAATACTCAGGAAGAAGCTTTTACAGAGACGCCTAAGGAGAAGCCAGAAGAAACGCCGGATAGAGAGTATGGATTTGGGGCAGAGGGTTATATCTGGGGAAAAGACAGTGAAAAAACGGATACTGAAAGGAGTGCACGTGTAGGAGAGCAGGCGGCAGGGCGTATGCGCCGTTTGGCGTCAGGCTCAGACGTTGTAATAAAAGCGGGAGCTGTCCATAATTACGGGGAATGGGGGACAAGCGAATTCTCGGTGACTACCGGTTCTGGGCAATTCTTAGGATATTGCGCCCAGCCTACTTTAAGTCCGCCTAATGGGACTTACCAAGTTTCGGTGCTTAACAACGACCTGATTAAAGCGGCATTGATGATTGCGCCTGGCGGTGACCCGCAGATGTATGAGGAATATGGGAAGTCAATTTATATGGAGGAGAAAAACAATGTCTATGCCTTTGCCCATGCGCTAATCGGTTTTTTATATATGGGTTCGCTTAAAGGACTTGGGCCCTTTATGGCTGCAAATATACGGAGTATGGAAGAAAAGTTGAATCGCTTGATGCAGGAGTCCGGTTATGAGGAGTTCCAAAACCGTTTGAGACAGTGCACAGCCTATATCGTCTATACAGGGGATGATAAGTACCAGGATATTGTATGGCTTGAAAGGAATCCGGCTGGATATGCCAGACTTAAGAAAACTTCAGCGAATACGGGAATTACGGATGGAAACAGTTGCTACAGCCTTGCAGGAGCACAGTATGGCGTGTTTCGTGACAGTGGATGTACACAGCAGGCGGCTGTGCTGACCACGGATACAGCCGGCAATTCAGATACGGCGACACTTAATGAGGGAACATATTATGTGAAGGAGATTAGGGCTGCTAAAGGTTATGCCCTTGATTCTCAGGTGTATCCGATTCAGGTTACGACAGGTCAGACGGCAGAGCTTAAGGTCAGTGACGAACCGGTTCTTGCGCCAGCCCTTTTGATCTATAAGGTGGATAGGGAGACAAAGGGGGCAAAAGCTCTTGGCGCGGCATCCCTGGAAAATACACGATTTCGGGTGAATTTCTACAGCGGCCACTACACGAAGGGGAACCTTCCGGCAAAGGCTACCCGCTCCTGGGTAATCAAGGCCGCTGCTTTAGAAGGCAGCAAAGGAGCACGCCGAAGCGCAGTAGAAGAAAGGCCGGACAAGGTTTCCGGAGATGCTTTTTATCAGGTCGGGGAGGAGGTTATTCTGCCTCTTGGGACGCTTAGCGTGGAGGAGATACAAGCGCCGGCAGGGTATCAGCTTGACAGCTCTTATCTGAGCATTACGGGTAACAGCGGGGAAAAAGAAAGGGTGCATGTCGCTCAGATTATCCAAAGCGGTAATCAGGGGATTGTCGAGGACGGTCCTAGATACACAGTTGCGGACAGTGTAATCCGCGCAGATATGGAATTGACCAAGATTGACAAGAACACCCAAAGACCCATTGCAGGAGTACCTTTTCGGATTACGTCTAAGACAACGAAGGAGTCCCATGTGATTATGACAGATGAGAACGGGCATTATTCTTCAAGCTCAGCTTATGCCGCTCACAGCTACCGGACCAACGGCGGGCAGGCTGGGGACGGTCTGTGGTTTGGATTGGATGCAGACGGAAGAAATGTTTTGGTGGATGATGGTGTGGGCGCGCTTCCCTATGATACCTATACCATCGAAGAATTAAAATGTGCTGCCAATGAGGGGAAATTTCTGTATTCCGGTTCATTTACCATCACAAAGGCGAATTACATTGTCAATCTGGGGAATGTGGAGAATGCAGACGTAGCTATTGAGACGACGGCAAAGGACGAAGCTACGGGCACCCATTATGCCTCGGCGGGGGATGTGACGCTGCTTGATACGGTAAGATATATTGGGCTTCAGAAGGAGAAAACCTATCGTCTGACAGGGTCGTTAATGAATCGGACGACAGGACGCAGGGTCACGGATGAAGACGGGGAGCCTGTTGTCGTGACAAAGACCTTCACTCCCAAAGATTCCAATGGAGAAGTTGAGGTGGAATTTACCTTTGATGCTTTTGGACTTAAGGGAAATGACGTAGTTGTCTATGAAGAACTGTATCTTGGGAATGAAAAACTGGCTGAACATGCGGACATTAATGACGAGTCCCAGACCATCCATTTTCCAGAGATTCGGACAAGGGCGGTTGACTATGAAACAAATGGCGGGGCTGCAAAGGCGGACGAAGATATGGTAATTGTAGATACGGTATCTTACGAGAATCTGCGTGCTGGACGGAAATATAAGATTACCGGAATTTTAATGGATAAGGACACGAAACGCGCCGTTCTTGACGACAATGGCAGTAAAGTTGAAGCAGAGACAACATTTACCGCAAAGAGGGCAAGCGGAACCGTTGAGGTAGTATTTCGGTTTGGGGGGAGGAAGCTTGCAGGGAAAACTCTAGTAGCATTTGAGACTTTAGAGAAGGATAATAAAGAATATGCAGTACATCATGACATTGAGGATGAGGCCCAGACTGTGTACATTCCAAAGATTAGTACGAAAGTGTCTGACAGTGATACAAAATCCCAGGTTTCCCGTGCGGATGAGGAAGTGACTTTAATTGATGAAGTGAAATACGAGAATCTTCTGGCGGGAAGAGAATATCTGCTGAGAGGAACACTGGTGAATCCAGAGACGAAGAAGGCGGCGGTAGACGCCGGCGGGAATCCGATTACCGGACAGACAGCATTTGTACCGTCAAAGAAGAACGGAAGTGCAGAGGTAACCTTTCGATTTGACGGAAGCAGCCTTGCGGGGGATACTTATGTTATCTTTGAAGAACTTTTGTGTGGCGGGAAATTGCTTGCAGAACATAAAGATGCAAAAGATGAGGGGCAGACTGTTTATTTTCCTTCGCTGGAAACAAGGGCGTCAGACAGGGAGACTGGCAGAGGGATTGCTTATGCCAATGAGAGGGTGGTCATTGAGGACGTGGTGCATTATGAGAACCTGATTCCAGGTAAGAAGTATACGGTACAGGGCGTTTTGAAAGATCAGTCTACCCAAGAAGCCCTTAAGGATGCCAAGGGGAAAGAGGTTACGGCAAAGAAAGAATTTACGGCGAAGGCTGCCAAAGGCCATGTGACTGTGGTGTTTGAGTTTGACGGAAGTATACTTGCAGGAAAGACAACAGTTGCCTTTGAAGAATTATTTATGGAGAAAAAGAGTATCGCCATTCATGCGGATATTCATGATGAGGCCCAGACAGTAGAATTTCCCAAGATTAGGACGCAGGCAGCGGACCAAAAGTCGGGAATGAATCTGACTATGGCGTCCGACGAGATTAGGGTAGTGGACAGGGTTTCTTATCAACATCTGATTCCAGGGTGCGGATATCGCCTGGAGGGGATACTGATGGATCAGAAGACGGGGGAACCGGCAGTTGATTCTAAGGGAAAGAGGATTCAGGCGGATACCAAATTTACGGCCAAAGACAAAGACGGAACCGTGGAATTAACGTTTCAGTTTTCGGGAAATGGCCTTGCGGGGCGTACCTTCGTGGTATTTGAAGAACTTTCCATGGAGAAGTCCTGGTTTCAGGATGTGACTGTCGCAGTACATCGGGATATGGAGGATGAAGCGCAGACCATCTATCTTCCTAAGATTGGTACGGCTGTTCGTGACAAGGCTACCGGAATGAGAATGGCGCGGGCAGATTCAGAGGTGATACTGATTGATGATGTAGAGTATGAGAATCTCCTGGCCGGAAGGGAGTATGTGCTTAAGGGCACGCTGATGGATGCCGAGACGAAGAAGGAAGCGGCAGGCAGAAATGGGAAGCCCATAACTGCACAGACGGTATTTACGCCTGACAAAAAGGATGGCAGCGTACAGGTAGAATTCCGGTTTGACGGAAAAGAACTGGCAGGAAGGACGGTGGTGGTCTATGAAGAACTGCTGTGTCAGGAGCATAAGGTGGCAGAGCATAAGGATCTGAAGGATGAAAAACAGACCCTCCATTTTCCGTCTATAGCCACGACCGCCAAGGATACTAAGACAGGTGAGCGCATCTCATTTGCCGGTGAGCAGGTGACGATTGAAGACGTTGTACATTATGAGAACCTGATTCCAGGGAAAAAATATACGATAGCGGGAACGCTGATGGAGAAGTCCGCAGGCAAGCCTCTTACGGATGCCAAGGGAAAGGAGATAAGGGCAGAGAAAGAATTTACGGCAAAGGAGGCGAAAGGAGATGAGATTGTGGTATTTACATTCGACGGCAGCGTGCTGGCAGGAAAAGTGACGGTTGCCTTTGAGGAATTATTTACGGAGAAAAAGAGTCTTGCCGTTCACATGGATATTGAGGATGAGCCCCAAACAGTGAAATTCCCAAGGATTCAGACGCAGGCTGCCGACAAGGAGACAAAAACGAATATGACGATGGCTTCTGAGAAAGTAACGATAGTGGATACGGTATCCTACTGGAATCTGATTCCAGAGCACCAATATCATCTGAAAGGTACGCTGATGGATTTGGAGACGAAGGAGCCGGCGCTGGACGCGGACGGAAATGAGATTCGTGCAGATATGACCTTTGTGCCAAAGGAAGCCCAAGGGACTGTGAAGCTGTCCTTCTGTTTTGCGGGAAAGGGACTGGAAGGACATACGTTTGTAGTGTTCGAGGAGTTGTCAATGGAGCAATCCTGGTTTCAGGAGACGGTTGTTGCGATACATAAGGATATGGAGGATGAGGCGCAGACCATCCATTTCCCCAAGGTTTGGACAACGGCATTGGATGATGAGACCTTGTCCCATCAGGCGAAAGCAGACGAAAAGATTGGCGTTACAGATATGGTCTATTACTCGAATGTTCTGGTTGGAAATGAGTATAGGGTGAAAGGTGTTTTGATGGATTATGAGACCGGAGAAGTGTTGAAGGATGATAAGGGGGAGGCGGTTACGGCAGAGGCTTCATTTACGGCAGAGGGAACCAAGGGAGAGATCCCTGTGGAGTTTTCTTTGAGTGGAGCATCTCTTGCAGGGAAAACAGCGGTGCTCTACGAAAGACTTGAATATGAAGATGTTTTGGTTGCCAGCCATGAGGATTTGGAGGAGACAAAACAGAGCATCTATTTCCCATCCATCAAGACCAGCGCCAGGGATAAGGAAAATGATGATAAGGAATTGGTGATTAAGGACATGGTGACCCTTACAGACGAAGTGGAGTATCAAAACTTAATTCCGGATACAGAATATCGGATGGAGGGCAGGGTTATGGATAAGAATACGGGAGAGGCGCTGGTAATTGCTGATCTGCCTGTTAAGGCAGAGCGGGTATTTAAGCCTAAGAAGCCCTCTGGGAGTATTGACGTAGAATTTACCTTTCAAAGTAAAGGGATGGAGGAAAAGGAGCTGGTGGTATTCGAGAAACTCTATATGACGGACAATGGAGAAGAAGTTGTGAGTCATGAAGATTGGGAGGATGAGAATCAGACTGTGAGGCTGGTAAGAGAGCCAAGCCCGCCAAGGAGAGTAAAGACAGGAGACGGCTCTGAGAGAGAAATTCCTGTGTATGTGGTTTTAGCTGCGATAAGTGCAGCAGCGTTGTTGAGTATAGGAGGAAAAAGGAGAAGAAAATTGTAGACATAAGAGAAATCTTCAAGTACAATAGTGGATGTGAGAAAACGAAAAAACAGAGTCCACTCTACTTTAAGAAAGGATGAAGGAAGATGAGTAACCTTACAGAGATCAGATGGCATGGCCGTGGCGGCCAGGGTGCCAAGACTGCCGCTCTGCTTCTTGCAGATGTGGCGTTTCAGACGGGGAAGTATGTTCAGGGGTTTCCGGAGTACGGACCAGAGCGTATGGGAGCGCCGATTACGGCTTACAATCGAATCAGCGACACACAGATTCGCGTACATTCTAATATCTATACTCCCCAGTATGTGGTGGTGGTAGATGAATCGCTTTTGGAGGCGGTTGACGTAACCAGCGGTCTTAAGAAGGACGGTGCGATACTTATTAATACATCGCGTCCGAAGGAGGAGATTATTCCACATTTGAAGGGATATGAAGGAAAGGTATATACCGTTGATGCCCACAAGGTATCCATGGCTGCCATGGGAAAGTATTTCCCAAATACACCGCTGCTTGCGGCAATCGTTAAGGTGGCGGATGTGATGGACGAAGAAACATTTTTAAAAGAGATGCGCTCATCCTTTTCCCATAAGTTCGCCAGTAAGCCAGAGGTGATTGACGGTAATATGGCGGCTCTTAAGATGGCGCTTGAGGAGGTGCGGTAAATGACTACGGATATTACAAAATTAGGTGTGAAGGCTTCCTGGAGGGATTTGACGGAAGGAATGGTGATTGCCAAAGCAGGAACATCGAAGGAGTTCAACACAGGCGAGTGGTCTACGGATAAGCCGGTATTCATAGAGGAAAAATGTAAACAGTGTCTTCTGTGTACGCCGGTCTGTCCGGACAGTTGTATTCCGGTAAAAGAGGGCAAGAGAGGCGAATTCGACTATGATCATTGTAAGGGATGCGGCATCTGTGTAAAGTCATGCCCATTCGGCGCAATCACGATGGAAGGGGTGGAGTAAGATGGCAAAAAGAGACCGTTTATCAGGAAATGAAGCGATAGCGATAGCGTTAAGGCAGATTAATCCGGATGTATTTCCGGCGTTCCCGATCACACCGTCCACGGAGATTCCTCAGTATTTTGCCTCCTTTGTGGCAAACGGGCAGGTAGACACAGAATTTATTCCAGTGGAGAGTGAGCACAGCTCCATGAGCGCTGCAATCGGCGCGTCGGCGGCAGGTGCGAGAAGCCTTACGGCAACCTCCTCCTGCGGACTTGCCTATATGTGGGAGGAGTTGTACATAGCGGCATCCAACCGGCTTCCTTTGGCGCTGGCATTGGTAAACCGCGCATTGTCAGGACCGATTAATATTAACTGTGACCATTCGGACAGCATGGGCGCAAGAGATGCCGGATGGATTCAGATTTACGCGGAGAACAATCAGGAAGCCTACGATAACATGGTGCAGGCATACCGTATTTCCGAGCATAAGGACGTAAGGCTTCCGATTATGATTTGCCAGGATGGGTTTATTACCAGCCATGCGGTGGAGAATATGGAGCTATTAGAGGATGATGAGGTAAAGAAATTTGTCGGAGAATATGCACCTGAGAATTATCTGCTGAATCCGGACTGCCCTATGGCGGTAGGCCCCTATTCAATCACGGACTATTATATGGAAGCAAAGCGCAGCCAGGCGGAGGGAATGAAGCATGTAGAGCAGGTTGTGCTTGATGTGGCCAAAGAATTTGCGGGGATTTCCGGCAGAGAGTACGGCTTATTTGAGGCGTATTGTATGGAGGATGCCGAGTACGCGGTGGTTATGATTGGTTCAGCGGCAGGTACTACCAAGGATGCTATTGATGCTTTAAGAAAGAAAGGGGTAAAGGTTGGGCTTTTGAAGCTTCGGCTTTATCGTCCATTTCCGGCAGAAGCCATTGCAGAGGCTCTGACAGGAGTAAAAGCGGTTGCCATCATGGATCGGGCGGAGGGTTATACGAACCATGGAGGTCCCCTTGGGGCGGACGTAATGTCTGCGTTATACAGGGCAAGGTCTAAGGCTTTGGCTGTGAATTACATCTATGGACTTGGAGGGCGCGATGTGCGTGTGGAGGACATGGAGGGCGTATTTGCAGCTTTGAAACAGATTGCTGAGGATGGCCATGCAGGAGAGACTTACCGATATCTTGGAATCAGAGAATAGGGGGGACAAAAGATGGGTTATAATTTCAAAGAGACGATGAGCAAACCGGAACGTCTGGCGCCTGGACATAGGATGTGCGCGGGCTGCGGCGGTACGATTGCGGTGAGAAACGTACTGCGGGGGCTTCATGAAGGAGATAAAGCTGTAATCGGAAATGCCACGGGCTGCCTGGAGGTGTCCACTTTTACCTATCCGTATACAGCGTGGGAGGACAGCTATATCCATAACGCGTTTGAAAATGCAGGTGCAACCTTAAGCGGTGTGGAGGGTGCGTACAAGGCTCTGAAAAGAAAAGGAAAATTAGATGAGACATACAAGTTTATTACCTTCGGAGGAGACGGCGGAACCTATGATATCGGATTCCAGTCATTGTCCGGCGCGATGGAGAGGAATACGGATATGGTATATGTCTGCTACGATAACGGCGCATATATGAACACGGGTATCCAGCGTTCTTCTGCAACGCCTATGTATGCAGACACCACCACCACTCCGGTGGGAAGCGCAAGTAACGGAAAGCCCCAGAATAGAAAGGATTTGGCGGCGATTATTGCGGCTCATGATATTCCTTATGTGGCGCAGACTACATTTATTCAGAATTTTAAGGACCTCCATGTAAAATCTGAGAAAGCAATCTATACGGCGGGGGCGGCATTTTTAAATATTATGGCGCCCTGTCCAAGAGGGTGGAGATATCGAACGCCGGATATTATGGAGATCTGTAAGCTGGGCGTGGAGACTTGTTACTGGCCTTTATTCGAGGTAGTGGAGGGCAAGTGGATTTTGAACTATGAGCCGAAGAAGAAGCTGCCAATCGAAGATTTTCTAAAGCCCCAGGGACGTTTTAAACATTTATTTAAGAAAGGAAACGAATATCTGATAGAGGAATTCCAGAATGAAGTAGACCGCAGATGGGAAGAACTTAAGTTCAGATGTTCCAGAGGATAGAGAATCGTGAAAAGAGAAAAATTCGGGTCGCGTATGGGGTTCATCCTGGTATCGGCCGGATGTGCAATCGGGATTGGCAATGTGTGGAAGTTCCCCTATATGTGCGGGGAGTTTGGAGGTGCGGCGTTTATTCTCATCTACCTGGCATTTCTGCTTATCATGGGAATACCGGTCATGGTCTGTGAGTTTGCCGTGGGGAGAGGAAGCCGCCGAAGTGTGGCGGTAAGCTTCGAGAAGCTTGAACCTTGCAGCACCCGCTGGCATATTACCAAATGGATTGGTGTAATTGGGTGTTACCTGCTTATGATGTTCTACACAACAGTCGGCGGCTGGATGATGTACTACTGTTACCGAAGCATTAAGGGCGAATTCGTGGGTGCGACGTCTGATATGGTGGCGGCTGGATTCTCAGACATGCTTGGAAATGTGCCAGTTATGACCTTCTGGACTGTATTGATTTGTATTGTGGGTTTTGCAGTTTGTTATTTTGGGATTCAGAAGGGGATTGAGCGTGTTTCTAAAGTTATGATGTCTGCCCTTCTGCTCATTATGGTAGCGTTGGCAGTCCACTCAGTATTTTTGAAGGGAGCTGGGGAGGGAATTCGCTTCTATCTGGTTCCTGATTTTGCCGGAATGAAGGAGATTGGGATTGGAAATGTAATTTTTGGGGCAATGAGCCAGGCGTTTTTCACCCTTTCCATTGGAATCGGGGCAATGTTAATCTTTGGAAGTTATATCGGCAGAGAGCGGAGTTTGACAGGGGAAGCCGTCAGCATTACAGCCCTTGATACCTTCGTGGCGTTGATGGCAGGATTTATCATTATTCCCTCCTGCTTTGCCTTTGGAATCGAGCTGGGGGCGGGGCCGAGTCTGATTTTTATTACGATACCAAATATATTTGCCCAGATGACAGGCGGAAGGCTTTGGGGAGCGTTGTTCTTTCTGTTTTTAACTTTCGCGGCGTTTACGACGATTGTGGCGGTATTCGAGAATATTATTTCATTTGCCATTGATCTGCTTGGCTGGCCCAGAAGTAAGAGTGTGCTGGTGAATGTGGTCCTGCTGATAGTCTTAAGTATGCCGTGTGTACTGGGCTTCAATGTGCTGGCAGGCTTTGAGCCGTTGGGTGCGGGGACGAATATCATGGATCTTGAGGATTTTATCGTGTCCAATAATCTTCTTCCTCTTGGAAGTCTTGGTTACGTGCTGTTCTGTACCAGAAGGAATGGCTGGGGATGGGAGAATTTCCTTGAGGAAGCCAACGCGGGAGAGGGAATTCGTTTTCCTCGTGGGTTAAAAGGATATGTGTCTTATGTGCTGCCTCTGATTATTATTGTGATTTATTTGAAGGGATATTACGACAAATTTGCAGGACAGGGGACAATGGCGCTGGTGGGCTGGATGGCAGCGGCGGTCTTGTTTTTGGGCTTCGTGCTGTTCTGTGCAGGGTCGAAATCGCTGGATACATAGTCAGATTAAGGTATAAAGCAGCGGACTTAACAGGTTTATGATATAAAAGATATACAAGGAGGTACTTTATGAGATATGAGATTAAGGGAGAGACGCTTCCGGTTGTCATCTGTCAGCTTGAAGGCGGAGAGAAGATGATTACAGAAGGAGGCGGCATGTCGTGGATGTCGCCAAACATGCTGATGGAGACAACCACCAACGGAGGAATCGGGAAAGCGTTTGGCAGGATGTTTTCAGGAGAGAAGATGTTCCAGAACGTTTATACAGCGCAGGGCGGCAGCGGTATGATTGCTTTCGCATCCAGTTTTCCAGGCTCCATCAAGGCGTACGAGATTGCCCCTGGTCAGGAGATGATTTTCCAAAAGAGCGCGTTTCTTGCTGGAGAAGCAGGAGTACAATTATCTGTATTTTTCAATAAGAAGTTCAGTTCAGGCTTGTTTGGCGGAGAAGGCTTCATTATGCAGAAGATTAGCGGGTACGGTACTGTGTTTGCTGAATTTGACGGACATGTGGTGGAATACGAGCTTCAGCCAGGGCAGCAGATTGTGGTAGATACGGGACATCTTGCGGCAATGACGGCTACCTGCCAGATGGAGATTAAGAGTGTACCAGGAGTGAAAAACATGCTGTTTGGGGGAGAAGGACTGTTTAATACGGTCATCAGCGGGCCGGGTAGAGTGTGGCTTCAGACGATGCCGATTAGTAATGTGGCGGGAATATTAAGACCATATATGCCGTCTGGCTCATAGGTTGACAGATGATGATTGATATTTTTGGATACGAGATTCTTCATTTTACTATTTTGTGAGAATAAAATATGGAAACTAAAATCCACTGTACGAATTTTCTATTCAGTACAGTGGATTTTAAAATTCTGTATCCATCGGACGATACCTCGTTTCTATTATATATTTTTGATTTTAAAGATTTAAGTTTTTGGTGGTCTGTCCTCCTTTTCTTTTGATGTCATTATAATATCACACGATACAGAATATGTCAATAGATAATCAGAAAAAAATATATAAAATAATAAAAAAACTGAAAAATGGTATAACTTTAGAAGATATACTGAAATTATTGCTTGAGCAGGCTAAGATTAAGCGTTGTTTCTGGGTGGCGCAATACTTTGCAAGAGCTTAACAAGCTCTGCTGGCGTTTCTTTCGAGCCGTTTGAGGACCAGGAGATGTACAGATTGTATAGAGCGCCCGCAAAAGCCTGCAGGCCATAATAGGTCTCAATCCCATCTTCCGGTTTATACCAGGCTTCAATGATGTATTTGCTGATGGCTGTCAAAAGAAGGTGGCCTAAGCCGCTTTTGAACAGACTGTCAAGAAATTCCTTGTGTTTCTCAAAGTAGGAGAAACAGTGAAACAGGTTGGCGGAATCATAGATTTGCCTGTCCAGCGACAGCTCGCGGGCTTCTCTCTGATAATGGGATAACGCCTCATCAAGATAGGAGGAGAAGATATCTTCTTTTGACTGGTAATTCCGGTAATAGGTCATCCTTGATACGCCGGCTCTCTGGGTAAGCTCGGATATAGATATGGCGGACAACGGTTTTTCTTTTAATAGCTGCATCAGAGCAGTAACAATACATTCACGGGCTAGTTGATTGGCCTGATTCTTTCTATCTGTACTCATGAACAAAATCCCCTTGTTTGTCACAGTTGCATGTTAAGATATTGAATTTTTATGTTTAAAGTGTTACAATTTGTCACACTTGATTATAGACAAATGGGTTGTAAATTTCAAGGAAAATGGTATCTCAAAGAGATATAAAGAGAGAATATATGAGTTGCCAGGAGGAATTGCCATATGAAGACAGCGATTATGACAGACAGTAACAGTGGAATCACAAAAAGCGAAGCAGAAAAATTAGGAATCTTTTCCCTTCCGATGCCGGTAATCATTGATGAAGTGATTTATTATGAGGGCGTGGATCTTACACAGGAAATGTTCTACAGCAGCCTGACGGGAGGAAAGGAGGTATCCACCTCTCAGCCGTCGCCAGGGGAGGTTATGGGGATGTGGGATGAAATTCTTGCAAAAGGATATGATGAGATTGTACATATTCCAATGTCCAGTGGTTTGAGCAATTCCTGTGAGTCAGCCATTTCTCTTGCGTCTGACTATGACGGAAAAGTAGAGGTGGCGGACAATCACAGGATTTCCGTGACCCTTAAAGAGTCGGTGTTGGAGGCCAAGGGGCTTTCTGACAGAGGTATGTCGGCCAAGGAGATTAAGAAAGAGTTGGAAGCCCGTGCATATGAAGCCAGCATCTACATCGCGGTTGATACGTTGGAGTTTTTGAAAAAGGGAGGAAGAGTGACGCCTGCCGCCGCTGCTTTGGGCGCAGTACTGAATATCAAACCCGTACTTACGATACAGGGAGAGCGGCTGGATGCATTTGCCAAAGTGCGTGGAATGAAAAAGTGTAAACATAAAATGTTGGAAGCGCTGAAAAATGATTTGGCGACACGCTTCAAGGATGTGGACATGAGCCGGATTGTAATTGGAGGCGCCGGTGCAGGGCTTAATGCCGACGAGGAAAAAGAATGGACGGATACTTTAAAAGAGACATTTCCAAAGGCTATCGTCTATTATAATCCGCTGTCTTTCAGCATTGGAAGCCATACCGGACCTGGCGCCGTAGGGACGGCCATCAGTATCCGCAGGTAAAAATCTTTGATTTTAATACCCAAGGGCATACGGGAATGCATACCCTTGGGTATATCATCCATAATCTGACCATCTGTTTATTTGTCTGATAAACATTCCGAATTGTAAAAAAATATTTGAGAAATTTTGGCGAATTGTGAAGTAATGTTGCTATTATCAAAAAAGATGCTATAATGGTTAGAAAAGAACATTTGAAATAGAAAGAATATACAAAAAAAGCTAAGAATATACATCATCCTTAGCTTTTGGTAAGAAGCAGATAACGGGAATCGAACCCGCCTCTCCAGCTTGGGAAGCTAGCATTCTACCAATGAACTATATCTGCATGCCAATGATTATATCACCTATTTGATGAAAAAGCAATTCTTTTTCTAAATTAAGAAAAAATTCATAATTTCTATCGAAAATGTTTGGATTTCAGACTTATAATGATGAGAGTATGCTAGGAGGAATCTATGGAGAGAGTAATAGAAGTAAAAAGTCTTTATAAGTTGTATCGGGTTGGCGACGAGGTTGTACGGGCGCTGGACGGAGTAGGATTCGAGATTTTTAAGGGAGAGTTCTGTGCCATTGTTGGTACGTCAGGGTCCGGCAAATCCACGCTGCTGAATATGCTGGCGGGACTTGAGAAGCCGACCAGAGGCAGCGTGGTGATCGCGGGGTCCCACATCGAGAATCTGACAGAGGAACAGTTGGTACGGTTCAGGCGGGAGAATGTGGGATTTATTTTTCAGTCCTTCCATCTGCTGGGAACCATGAACGCTGTGGAGAATGTGGCATTGCCCTTAAGCTTTCGGGGAGTGCCCAGGGATGTGCGGATGCGTAAGGCGGATAAGATGCTGGATTTGGTTAAGCTTAAGAAGCATAAGAAGCATCTGCCAAATCAGATGTCCGGCGGGCAGCAGCAGCGAGTAGGTGTTGCCAGGGCATTGGTGTTGGACCCGAAGATTATATTTGCAGATGAACCCACAGGGAATTTGGATTCTCACACATCAGAGGAGGTCATGCGGCTGATGCAGCAGGTGGTGAGAGAACAGAAGAAAACCCTTGTCATGGTTACCCATGACGCGCATCTGGCGACTTATGCAGACAGAGTCTTTCATATCCGGGATGGAAAGATTCTTAAGATTGAAGACAACCGGAAGATTGCATTACAGGGAGGACTGAAAGGATGAGAAGATTAAGGAAACTTCTGATGGGAGTATGTTTGGCTGCGCTGCTGGTCACAGTGATGACGCCGGCGGGGGTGTTGGCGGAGGATGTGCAGAAAGGGGACGATGAGGCTGTAGGTGTAGGAGCAAAGAATGGGAATGGTATTACGATTGCATCTGAGGAAAACCGAGTCCCAACATTTGAGGCAGGCAAATCAACGACCTGGACATTAATTGTACATAATAATTCAGGTGTAGATTTGAACAACGCAGTCTTATCTCCAAGCTTGGGTGATAAAAACGAAGAATGGCCTTTTAATACAGAATACCAGAGCTATGCAAGGGAACTGAATATTAAGAACGGCGAATCGCAGGCCGTTTCCTTTGAGTTTACTCAGAGGGAGGATGTGCCGACTTCGAGGCATACTTTACAATTCAATATATACGCAAAGGGATATCAGGATGCACTAGTTTCTCAGAAATTCTATGCGAATACCACCGCAAAACCAATAGAAAATCTGGAGCCTCCCGTTGGTGATAATCCAGTCCCGAATCCAGGAGACCAGATCGTCGGAGACGGGTTGGACTTCCCCTCAGTAGACGCAGGCGGCTTCAGCAACGGAGGCGCTTCCTTCAGCGGCGGAGGCGGTTCTGGCTCAGATGGCTCTGTTTCAGTTCCGCGAGTGATTGTCACAGGCTTCAACACGGACCCAGCAGAGGTGCGGGCAGGAAGTAATTTTACCCTGACAATTCATTTAAAGAATACGTCAAAGGCCACTAGAGTGCGTAACATGCTGTTTGACTTAAGCGCGCCGACGGAGGGCGCCGACGCCCAGACAGTAGCGCCGGCATTCCTTCCGGCATCAGGCTCCAGCTCCATTTACCTGGATGGGATTAAGGCAAATGGAACGGCAGACATATCTATTCAGCTCAATGCCAAGTCGGACCTTTTACAGAAGCCATACAGTGTGGATTTGTCCATGAAATACGAGGACAACGACGGCGCGCAGATTGACGCAGCCTCTAGTATCTCCATTCCGGTAAAGCAGGATGCAAGATTTGAGTTCAGTGAATTTGAGATAAGCCCAGAGAGCATTTCACTGGGAGACGAGGCAAATGTAATGTGTAACCTCTACAATTTGGGCAGGATTAAGCTCTACAATGTGAGAGCGATATTTGAAGGCGCCTGCATCAAAAAGGAGGAGGTATTTCTGGGGAATGTGGAGTCCGGTGCAACGGCTTCGATTGACGCTATGCTGGAAGGTGTGCAGGCAACACAAGGACCTGCAAATGTAACAATGACCTTAAGCTACGAGGATGAGGCGGGAAAGATTTCAACCGCCACGAAGGAGCTGCAGATTGAGGTCATGGAGATGATGGAGGACTCATCCATGATGTCCGGTATGGAGATACTGGAAGAAGAAAAGTCCTTTCCTGTGATTCCGGTGGCTGTTATTGCAGGGATTGTCGTCATTGTCATTCTCATTGTGGTGATAAGGAAGAAACGGAAAAAACGGCAGAGATTGAATGAAGAGGAGGAATTGCTGGATGAGCTGGATAGATCTTCTGAGGATGAGCGGTAGCAATTTAAAGCGACGGAAGCTTCGGACCTTCCTGACTGTCCTCGGAGTGATCATTGGTACGGCCTCCATTGTAGTCATGATTTCATTGGGATTGGGTCTGCAGGAGTCTCTCTACCAGGAGGTAGAGAATTCCGGCGGCTTAACCAGCATCAAGGTGACTGGAGCTAATGCGGGAGACTCTATGGTTTCCTATTCATCCGGCGACAGCGGGGAAGAATCGAAGAAATATATCAATGATCAGGTAATCAGCGAGCTTTCAAAGATTGAGAATGTAACCATTGCATCACCGGTGTATGAGATGTGGGTGAATATGATAAAGGGTAAATACGAAGGCAACGGTCAACTGGTTGCAATGACTCCAGAAGGCCTGGCTGCCAAGAATATTCCACTGGCAGAGGGGAAGCTTCCGGCTTCTGGAGGCAGTACGCTGGAGGTGGTGTACGGCAATGGAATACCGACGATGTTTTATGAGAAAGGGTCGGGGAAGAGCTATTACGAGACGATGGAGCTGCCTGACATTGACTTTATCCATGATTCCATTTTTATGATTCTTGACCAGGACGGATACTATAACAGTATGGGAAGCGGAATGGATATGGGAGGAGATGAAAATGGAGGTCAGCAGGCCAAATCTAATACTGTTCAGAAGCATGTGGTAAGAGCATGTGGTATGGTACAAGGCGGTCCTGACGAGTATAATGCCAATTATTACTATATATATTGCGATTTGGATACACTGAAACAGATTTTGAAGAAGGAGTTCTCAGGAAGAGCGATCCCAGGACAGCCCACTACGAAATCGGGTAAGCCATATAAGGAATTCTGCTATTCCTATGCCCAGGTTAATGTAGACGATATCGACAATGTAGATAAGGTGGCGGCCATCATCCGTGAAAAGGGCTACAATGTAGAGACGAATGCAGAGTACTTAAACAGTATGAAAAGCCAGTTCGCCATTATTCAGGCAGTACTGGGCGGCATTGGAGCGGTGTCCCTGTTCGTGGCTGCAATCGGTATTGCTAATACAATGATGATGTCCATCTATGAGCGGACAAAAGAAATCGGAGTAATCAAGGTATTAGGATGCAGTTTAAAGAATATTAAGCAGATGTTCCTGCTGGAAGCGGCGTTTATCGGTCTGCTTGGAGGCATGATGGGGAATGTATTGAGCTTCCTGATGTCTGCTGTCATTAATTTCCTGACCAGACAGGGTGCGTCATCTATGGGATTTTCAAGTAATATCTCCTATATTCCTCCATGGCTGGTGCTGCTTTCTATGGGCTTCGCTATGCTGGTAGGGGTAATAGCAGGATATTTCCCCGCCCTTCGTGCCATGAAGCTGAGTCCCCTTGCGGCAATTCGCAATGAATAAGGAGTAAGGGGTTTATTCTTCAATAATGTGGATTTCGAGGTAATCAAAGTCAATAGAGTCCACGAAGTTATCCTGTGTAAACCGCGTCTTGTCATGTCGTTTGAATTCATCAATCGTTGCATCCAGCCAGATTGGTTTGCTCAAATCGAATTCATAGCATATGGCATCAAGAGCGTTGAATATCTTATGGGTTCGGGTATCGTCCGTATCATCACAGATGACGGTATCCCGAACCATTCTGTTGTCCTTAAATTCTTTTCCCCATAAACGAAACATAACCATACCTCATTTCCATAAAATATACTGAAAAGTATATCTGTTTTTGGCGTAGCTGTAAAGAGGAAAATTCTTAGCTATACAAATTCAGGATGAGGGATTATAATAAGAATCGTATATATGAAAGCGGGGATGATTATATGATTGGAACAGGAAGAATACATGTATACTATGGAGACGGGAAGGGAAAGACGACTGCCGCCGTGGGATTGGCCGTTCGGGCTGTGGGCGCCGGACTTAAGGTGCTGGTGTTTCAGTTTCTAAAGGACAATTCCTCCAGCGAACGCAAGGTATTGGAGGTTCTCCCGAACGTTACCTGCCTTCCGGGAAGGGAGAAGGTAAAGTTTGTGGGTAATATGAACAGAGACGAGCGTGCACAGCTTCGCCATTACAACAATAAGGCTTTGGACGAGATCATAAAATTCTGCGCTCCATTCGATATGCTGCTGCTGGACGAGGTGCTGTGCGCCCTTAAGTTTGACGTAATCAGTGAGGACAAGCTTATCAGTTTTATCCAGCATAAGCCGAGAGGGTTGGAGATTGTGATGACAGGTCATGAGGTTACGGACAATCTGCTTGAGATGGCAGACTATGCCACGGAGATACGGAAGGTGAAGCATCAGTTTGACTTAGGCAGGTCGGCAAGACAGGGGATTGAGTTCTAAGATTTTCTTGACTATTTTTTAGGTTATTTGCAAATATAATCAGTTTCTTAAATAAATGTGAATTTCATGACATACCTTGATTCATATGGTATACTATGAACAGTACGAATTAACTCTTCGATATGAGAGGAGAGATACTATATGGAGAATGCAATAAAGAATTATGAGGATGTAGACAGTTGGAAGACTATTATGTTCCTGTATAACTCAGCATTGAAGGAAGTTGGAACGAAGCTAGAGATACTGAACGATGAATTCCAGCACGTACATAAGTATAATCCGATTGAGCATATCAAGACCAGAGTAAAGACACCAGAAAGTATAGTAAAGAAGTTAAGGAAGAACGGGTACGAGATATCGATTGAGAATATGGTCAAGCATGTCAACGATATAGCCGGCGTGAGGCTTATTTGCTCCTTCACATCCGACATTTATCAGTTGGGAGAGATGATCGGGAACCAGAGTGATTTGAAGGTTCTGGCAATCAAGGATTACATTAAGCGCCCGAAGACAAGCGGTTATAAGAGCTATCATATGCTGGTATCCGTGCCGATATTTTTATCGGACAGTGTAGTAGATACAAAAGTAGAGATTCAGATTCGGACGATTGCCATGGATTTCTGGGCAAGCCTTGAACATAAGATCTATTACAAATTTGAAGGAAATGCTCCCGAATATATCAGTCGGGAATTGAGAGAATGTGCGGAGATGGTTTCATCCCTGGATGAGAAGATGCTGTCTCTGAACAGAGCAATCCTGGATTGCTTAAGAGAACAAGAAGAGTTAAGAATCAGTACAAAGAGAAATGAAAGGAGCCATACGAGCCGTGTGGCGATGTCGGGTCTGAGTTAATCTCAGACCTCTTTTTTTACATATAAAGTTTATCTATAAATAAAAATTATATATTATAAAAGTCTATTTGAAGCCTGGGCCATGGATTTATATAATAGAGGTAAGGGCACAGCCGCAGGCAATCATGTCGGGCATAAATCACCCGAAAGGAGAAGACAATATGTTCATAGATACCCACATGCACGAAATGACTTACTCAAAGGACAGTTTTCTAAAGCTAGAACAGATGGTAGAGCTTGCAAAGCTAAAAGGGCTTGGAGGAATCTGCATTACTGACCATGACAGCATGGGACTTAAGGAATATGCCGCAGACTATTCTAGGAGGACTGGTTTCCCCATTTTTGTGGGAATTGAATTCTTCTCTTTGCAGGGCGATATTGTTGCATTCGGGATTGACGACTACCCAAAAGAGCGCATCCCTGCCCAGGAGTTTATTGATTTGGTTAAAGGACAGGGGGGCGTGTGCTTTGCAGCGCATCCCTTCCGCAACAACAACCGAGGGCTAGAGGAGCATCTCCTAAAGGTGCATGGTCTGGACGGTCTGGAGGTGCTTAACGGAAGCACGTCAATGGAAGCTTGCAGAACGGCGGCAGAATTTGCGCTAGAATTGGGGCTTTTCACCATGGGCGCAAGCGACTGCCATGTTCCGGAGAAGGTTGGCGTCTGTGCGACTTATTTCCCTGAAGAAGTACATACCATGCAAGAGTTTCTTTCCATATTTAAAAAGGGAGGGATGAAGCCTGCCCTCTATGACGGCAAGACCTACCATACCATAGATATCAGAAGCAGCACCGTTCGTGAAAATCTGGAAAGCTATTGCTATGCGACGTGTGTAAGGACATAACAGATTTACAGTGGTAAAAGAGTCTGGGAAATTTCTCAAACTATTTTATAATATATTAAATATTCGTTTACCTTTTTGTCAAACAATGATAGAATATGTCTATATGTGTTGGAGGTAAACGAACCGAAGAAGAAAGGTGGAATGTAAAATGGTTACAGTCAACGCAATGGGAGATAACTGTCCAATTCCGGTTATCAAAACTAAAAAGGCAATGCAGGCGCTTACAGGACCGGAGACAATCGAGGTTCTGGTGGACAATGAGATTGCAGTACAGAACGTTACGAAGATGGCGTCAAGCGCAGGAGGCGCGGTATCCTCCGAGAAGCTTGGAGATGCGCAGTTTAAGATTACAATCCAGATGGAAGGCGCAGCAGCTCAAGATGCAGCAGTGGATGTGGTATGTGCGCCGGATGCAAGGGACAACACTGTGGTGGTCGTTTCATCTGACAGGATGGGTATAGGAAACGACGAATTGGGTAAAGTATTGATAAAAGGTTTTATCTTTGCTGTTACGCAGCTTGACACTCTGCCTAAGACCATGCTTTTCTATAACGGCGGCGCGACCCTGACGGCTGAAGGCTCTGATTCACTGGAAGACCTTAAGTCTTTGGAGGCACAGGGCGTGGAGATTATGACCTGCGGAACTTGTCTGGATTACTATGGACTTAAAGATAAGCTGGCTGTAGGTTCTGTGACGAATATGTACAGCATTGTAGAGACAATGGCGAAAGCAGGAAAGATTATTAGACCATAGTATATATTTTGCAATTTTAAGTACATCATTGTCAGGAGGCTCTGGCAATGATGTACTTGTATCAGAAAAAAGAGATGTTCAGGAGGTTTAGAAATGAAATCAGATGTTAGATTAACGCAATTAAGTAAGACGGCTGGCTGAGCGGCTAAGATAGGTCCAGAGACCCTTGCTCAGGTACTGAGTAAGCTGCCCCAATTCCATGATGATAATTTAATAGTAGGGATTGAAACATCCGACGACGCAGCCATTTATAAAGTTACTGATGAGATTGCGATGATCCAGACGGTAGATTTCTTTACTCCGATTGTTGATGACCCTTATATGTTTGGGCAGATCGCAGCGGCAAACTCTCTAAGCGACGTATGGGCTATGGGGGGAGAGCCGGCAGTAGCGCTTAACATAGTCGGTTTCCCGAATTGTCTGGATCCGGCGATTTTGGGCGACATCCTGGCGGGTGGCGCCATGAAGGTGAAAGAAGCAGGAGCTGTGCTGGTGGGAGGACATTCCGTACAGGACGATGAGCCGAAGTATGGGCTGTGTGTATCCGGCTTTGTGCATCCTGATAAGATATTTAAGAATTATGGCTGCAGGCCGGGAGATATCCTGGTGCTCACGAAGCAGATTGGAAGCGGCGTGGTAAATACTGCGATTAAGGCAGAGATGGCATCCCCGTCCGCTATTCGTGAGGCGCAGACAGTTATGGCTTCCCTGAACAAGAAGGGCAAGCAGGTGGTAGAGAAGTACGACGTATCTGCATGTACGGATATTACGGGCTTTGGGCTTCTTGGACATTGTGTGGAGATGGCCCAGGCCAGTGAGGTGACATTCGAGCTTCGTGTAAAGGATATCGCGTATTTTGAGGATGCCATTGATTATGCGAAGATGGGGCTGATTCCGGCGGGAGCTTATAAGAATCGAGGCTATTCCATCGGTAAGGTGGAGGCGGGAGCCGTAAAGGAGTATTATCTTGACCTGCTCTATGACCCTCAGACATCAGGCGGGCTGTTGATTAGCGTTTCACCGGAGTATGTTCAGGAGATGCTAAGAGACTTTGAAAAGGCAGGCATGGATACGGCAGTCTCGATTATTGGAAAGGTAGCAGACAAGAGCGATAAATTAATACGTCTGTTTTAAGGCCAGAGCAGACTGGAAATAAAATAGTTAGGAAATGAGAGAGATGAATAAGAATATGCTGTACCGCAGTATTCCGAAGGTGGACGTACTGCTGGAAAATGAAACCATCCAAAAGTTGATTGACCATTACAGCAGGGATACCGTGATGGAGGCAATCCACATAGAGATGGACAAGCTGAGAGAATTTATCGGGCAATGTGAGGAGGAGGATAGGGCAAGGGCGCAGATTGAGCTGCTTCTTGCCCATATAGAGATGACTGTTGCCGCTATGCACACTCCCAATATGTGTATGGTGATTAACGGTACGGGCACTATTCTTCACACAAACCTGGGTCGTGCGCCCATCGGACAGGAGCATATGAGGCGTCTGTCTGCAATCGCAACGGGATATTCTAACCTTGAGTACAATCTAAAGGAAGGGCGCAGGGGAGAGCGTTATTCCCATTTTGAGAAGTTATTATGCAAGATTACAGGGGCTGAGGCTGCCATGGCGGTAAATAACAACGCTGCGGCAGTCATGTTGATTCTGAGTTCACTTGCCAAGGGCGGCCAGGTGGTCGTTTCCCGTGGTGAGCTGGTGGAAATCGGGGGAAAGTTTCGGATTCCTGACGTGATGGAGCAAAGCGGCGCTACGCTGGTTGAGGTTGGCACCACCAATAAGACCCATTTTGACGACTATGAAAATGCAATCACTGAGGAGACGAAGGCTCTCCTTAAGGTTCACACCAGCAATTACAGGATTGTAGGTTTTACGGAGAGCGTGGGCATCGACGAATTGATTCCCATTGCCAAGGAGCATGAGATTCCTGTAATTGAGGATTTGGGAAGCGGCGTGCTCATTGATTTGAGTAAATACGGCATTACATATGAGCCGACGGTCCAGGATTCCATCGCCAAGGGGGCAGACGTGGTATGCTTCAGCGGCGACAAGCTGTTGGGTGGCCCCCAGGCAGGAATTATTATTGGACGGAAGAAATATATTGACATGATGAAGAAGAACCATTTGACACGAGCGCTTAGGATCGACAAATTTACGGCAGCGGCTCTTGAGATGGTGCTGCAGGAATATTTGTCTGAGGAGAAAGCAATCCAGAATATTCCGGTTCTTCGGATGATTACGTGTCCATTGGAGGATGTGAAGTGGGAAGCTGAGGAGCTGTGTAAGATTTTGAATGAGAAAGAGCTGCCGGCTAAGATTGAGTGCGTGCCCTGCGAGTCCCAGATTGGAGGAGGCTCCCTTCCTCTTGAGCGGATTCCGAGTATGGCTGTGGCAATCCATCCCCAGAAGATTAGTGTTGCTGAGCTGGAAGAACGTATGCGGCACCTGCCCATACCTGCAATACCCAGGACGGTTAATGATACGGTGCTTCTGGATGTAAGAACCATTGAGCGGCGTTTTTTTAAGCTGCTTGCAGAGCAGTTCAAGGAGTTGGACGTGTTGGAGAAAATCAGCCTAATCGCAGGGCGGTAACGGGCAGAATGGATGATAGAGTTTGTAAAGAGGTGAGAAATGAAAAATATAATCGTTGGTACGGCGGGGCATATTGACCACGGGAAGACGACGCTTATCAAGGCTCTGACAGGACGCAATACAGACCGGTGGGAGGAAGAACAGAGGCGGGGGATTACCATTGACCTGGGATTTACTTATTTTGACCTTCCATGCGGGGACCGTGTAGGCATCATTGATGTTCCGGGACATGAGCGGTTCATTAACAACATGGTTGCCGGCGTGGTGGGGATGGATTTGGTACTGCTGGTAATTGCCGCGGATGAAGGGATTATGCCTCAGACCAGAGAGCATGTGGATATCCTGAATCTGCTTGGGATAGAGAAAAGTATTATTGTTTTGAATAAATGTGACCTGGTGGATGAGGAATGGCTTGAGCTGGTGGAAGAAGAAGTAAAGGAGGAGTTAGAGGGAACTTTTCTTGAAAACTCACCTGCGGTCAGGGTGTCGGCGGCGACGGGAGAAGGTCTAAAGGACCTGATTAACCTGATTGAGCGGATGACCAGTGATGAAGTAGTGGAAAAAGACGTTCAGACCATTCCGCGTCTTCCGGTTGATCGGGCGTTTACGTTGTCGGGCTTTGGGACGATTATTACCGGTACGCTGGTATCTGGAACGATTTCCAAGGAGGATACGCTTCAAATGTATCCGGTAGGCAAGGAATGTAAGATTCGCAGCATTCAGGTGCATGGGCAGGACAGGGAGGAATGTTTTGCCGGACAGCGTGTGGCAATTAATCTGTCTAATGTGAAAAAGAAGGAGATTAAGAGAGGGTGTGTGCTGGCGCCAAAGAACAGTATGAAGAACACAGACCTTTTGGACGTGAAAATCCGGATTCTGGATTCCTCTGTTCGGGTTTTGACGAACCATATGCGGCTGCATTTTTTTACAGGCACAAGCGAGGTGCTGTGCCGGGCCGTTCTGCTTGATAAGGAGGAGATAGGGCCAGCAGAGAGTGGGTTTGTACAGCTTCGGCTGGAGGAAGAAGTTGCCGTAAGGCGCGGTGATAAATTTGTGGTACGTTTCTATTCACCGATGGAGACGATTGGGGGAGGCGTTATACTGGAGCCAAATCCAAGAGTAAAACGGCGGTTCCAGCAGGAGGTTATTGAAGAACTTGAGCGCAAAGAGTCCGGTTCAACGGCAGACGTGATTGAGCTTCATGTCAAAGGGCATGGAGATACGTTGATTACCCTGGCTGAGCTTGCGAAGCTTACTGCGCTTTCGCTGGACGAGGTGCGGGAGGATGTAGAGAATTTGGAGAGCCAGGGGATAGTGTGTGTATTTCCTATGCGTAAGGATACTTATGTATGGCATAGTGACAGCAGGCGCAGTGCAGAGCAGACTCTTAAGAGCGTGCTTAAGGCTTACGAGGAGAGATTTCCATATCGTTACGGCATGAAGAAGGCGGAGGTCCTGGCAGCTCATTTTCAGAAGATTAAGCCGAATGTTTTTGAGAGGATTCTGGATATGCTCATTGACGATGGATGTCTGAAACGTGTGGATGAGTTTCTATGTACGCCAGAATATGAGGTGCGGAAGGACACAACCTATGACAAGGTATCCAAGTTTCTTCTGGACACCTTTACAAAAGCTAAGTATGATTTTGTGCGCTATTCGGAGATTGAATTCAAGGGTGTGGACAGAATGACAGCGGATGATATCCTGAATATTTTGCTGGAAGAACAAAAAATCGTGAAAGTTACGGATGATATGTTTACATTAAAGGAATACATGGAGAGTGCAAAGGAAGCGATTCAGAAGAAGCTTTTGGAGGACCCGCTGATTACCATTGCACAGGTCAGGGATTTGTTTGAAACCAGTAGAAAAAGTGCCAAACCCATACTTGAGTACATGGACAGTATAAAAGTAACCAAGAAGACGGGGGCAGAGAGTGAAAGGATTGCATTCTAATGAATTTGAAACAGTTAGAGGCCTTCGTCCAGGTGGCGGAGGGCGGCAGTTTTTCAAAGGCGGCCAAGGAGCTGTTTTTAACGCAGCCAACCATAAGCGCCCATATTGCTTCTCTGGAAAAGGAGTTGAGCGTAAGGCTGTTTGTTAGAAATACGAAAGAGGTGGGCTTATCAGACGACGGGAAAGATTTATACAAATATGCAAGGCAGATTGTTGATTTGGAGAAGAAGATAGAGGAACGTTTTGGTGAAAAGGATAGCGGGGAGAAGCACTGTGTAACGATTGCTGCATCTACGATACCAGCCCAGTATCTTCTGCCAAAGATTCTAATCCGATTTAATGAGAAGCATCCGGAGGAACAGATTAAGATCATTGAGACTGACAGTACAAAGGTTGTAACCCAGATTGTTGAGCACATTGCAGATGTAGGGTTTACTGGTACTGTGCTGGAGAAGAAGCATTGTAAATATATTCCCTTTTACAAAGATGAGCTGGTAATCATTACGCCAAATACAGAAAAGTATCAGAAGCTTATGCAGGAATCGTCCAATGATATTCACTGGCTGCTGAATGAGCATGTCATTATGCGGGAGGAGGGCTCAGGCACGCGTAAGGAAGCGAAGAAGCAGTTGAAGCGGGCGGGAGTGAATCCGTCGGAGCTTGAGATTATTGCCAGTATTGAGAATCAGGAGACCATTAAAAAATCTGTGCGGCAGGGAATGGGGGTTTCTGTATTGTCCCGTCTTGCCACAGAGGAGGAGACGAGGGATGGATATGTGCTCGCGTTTCCAATCCCGAAGGCAGATGCAGGGAGAGATATTAATCTGGTGTATAATAAGAATTATCAGTTGTCAGGGTCAGCAGAGCGGTTTATTAGAGTAGTAAGGGAAGTTTATCAAATTAAGAGGTAGATTTTACAGAGATTTAAAGGGAGAGAGTATATATAGGGTATATCTATATATACTCTCTTATATTAGGGAATTCAATTAGACGAAATGAAGAATTGGGAATATACTATAAAAAGAAACAGTCTCCGGAATTACTTGTTTCCGGAGATGTTTTTTGCTGGTGGAAAGGATGGAAACAAAAATGATTTATCTGGATAACGCGGCTACTACAATGTATAAGCCGCAGGAAGTGATTGAGGCGGTAGTGGCGGCAATGAGCTCTATGGGGAATGCGGGGAGAGGTGTAAATGATGCCTCTCTAAGTGCGTCTCGGCTCATCTATAATACGCGGGAGAAGCTATGCAAGCTGGTGGGCGGCACAGACCCCAGACAGGTTGTATTCACATGTAATTCCACGGAAAGCCTGAACATTGCCATTCGTGGTCTTTTGGAGCCTGGGGACCATGTAATCACAACCATGCTTGAGCATAACTCTGTGCTTCGGCCTCTCTATGATTTGGAGGCAAATGGGACAAGCCTTACGATTGTGGAAAGTGATTCCAAGGGGAACTTTGATATCGAAGATATTAAGAGCGCTGTTAAGCCAGAGACAAAGGTGATTGTCTGTACAAATGGCTCGAACCTGACAGGCAATTATGTGGATTTGCAGCCAATCGGTGAATTTGCTCGAAAGAAGGGAATTCTTTTTGTGGTGGATGCTTCTCAGACGGCGGGGGTATTTCCCATTGATGTGGAGAAGATGAAGATAGATGTACTTTGTTTTACCGGACATAAGGGATTGCTGGGCCCCCAGGGAACCGGCGGTATGTATGTGAGGGAAGGGGTAAAGGTCCGTTCTCTGAAAGCGGGCGGAACCGGTGTCCAGACTTACAGTAAGTCTCAGCCGGTTCAGATGCCTACGGCTCTTGAGGCGGGGACTCTGAATGGCCATGGAATTGCAGGGCTTTGCGCTGCCCTTGACTATATCGAGACATATGGAATGGACAAGATACGCGCCCGCGAACAGGAATTGATGTGGCGGTTCTACGAGGGCGTTAAGGATATTGAAAACGTGACGGTATATGGGGATTTTAGCACAAAAGACCGATGTGCGATTGTGACCCTGAACATCGGGGATTATGATTCTTCAGAAGTAAGTGACGAGCTTCTTACAGAATATGGTATTTCTACAAGGTCAGGAGGACACTGTGCACCGCTTATGCACGAGGCCCTTAAAACAGTGGAACAGGGGGCTGTGAGATTCAGCTTTTCACATTTTAATACGGATGAAGAAGTGGACGCTGCCATAAAGGCGGTCCGAGAGCTTTCTAAAGAGGAAGATTAGTAATGTTTAGGAAAGTTAGGAGGAACTAAGATGAATTTATCTGATTCAAAGAAAAAACTGGCGTTAGCCGGCGTGATCTGCGGACTTGTAGCGGCATGTCTTGCATTCATGGGGAATCCGGCAAACATGGCATTCTGTATCGCGTGTTTTATCCGTGATACTGCCGGTGCGCTTGGAATGCATCAGGCAGAGGTGGTTCAGTATGCAAGACCAGAGATTATCGGTCTGGTTCTGGGTGCATTTGCAATCTCTGTCGCAACAAAGGAATATCGTTCTACAGGAGGCTCATCTCCGATGATACGCTTTGTTTTGGGAATGATTATTGTTATTGGCTCTCTTGTATTCTTGGGATGTCCGCTGCGTATGGTGATTCGTATGTCAGCAGGGGATTTGAATGCGTGGGTCGCTTTAGTAGGCTTTATTCTTGGAGTGGGAACAGGCGTGTTTGCACTTAAAAAAGGCTTTAGTCTTGGCAGGGCTCATGCTGTAAATAAAGTGGGCGGAACAATGCTGCCGGCGATTATGATTGGAATCCTGATTCTTGCATTATGTACATCTGTTCTTAAGGCAAGTGAGGCAGGACCGGGAAGTATGCACGCACCGCTGATTGCATCATTAATTGGAGGTTTGCTATTCGGGGCGGTTGCACAGAAATCTCGGATGTGCTTTGCAGGAAGTATTCGTGATGTTATCCTGATGAAGAACTTTGATTTGTTTAGCGTGATTGCAGGCTTATTTGTGGTTATGCTTGTGTTCAACATTGCCACCAGCCGTTTTGTGGCGGGCTTCGATACACCAGGAATCATTGCTCATTCAGAGCATCTGTGGAACATCCTTGGTATGTATACGGTAGGATTTGCCGCGACACTTGCTGGAGGATGCCCCCTTCGTCAGTTGATCCTTGCAGGGCAGGGGTCCTCTGACTCGGCCGTGACGGTGATGGGAATGTTTGTGGGCGCGGCTCTGTGCCACAATTTGGGGCTTGCAGCAAGTGGAACAGCCCTGAATGCAGAGACAAAGGAACTGGTGGCAGGCGCCGTACCTCCTCATGGGAAGGTGGCGTGTATCGTCTGTATTGCCGTATGCTTTGTAATAGCATTTACATGTAAACGAGATGAAGCAAAATAAAATATAGGTTGAAATTAAAGACAATACATAGTATTCTATGAAAGAAGGTAATAATATGAAGGAAGTAGATGCAAGAGGTCTTTCTTGTCCGGAGCCGTTGATGTTGACTGCAGAAGCGCTGAAAGGCGCATCAGGGCCAGTCAAGATACTGGTGACAGAACCCCATCAGAAGATGAATGTTGAGAAGTACGCTAAGGATCATGGTAAGAAATCAACTGCCAGCGAGAAGGACGGATATTTTGAAGTGGTGATTGAGTAGACATGAGAAAAAAAGAATTAAAATTGGTCGTGACATTTCATACAACTGCAGATGCAATGGCAATGGAGAAGGCATGTAAGGAATACCAGGCGCCTGGGCGGATTATCCCTGTTCCAAGGGCAATCTCAGCAGGGTGTGGCTTGTCGTGGTGCGCAGCCCTTGAGGACCGAGAGCAGATTGTTTCTATGATGCGCAAGGCGGGAATCGAGGAGGAGGAGATGCATGAGTGCATGGTATAGCACTGGCGTGGAATGTTATGCAGGTTTTTTGCAGAAAAAAGACAGGTATGTATAAACGTACCTGTCTTTTAAGGTTCAACATCCATAGCTATACTCCTTTGATAAACAGATCTAATACATGCGGCAGCAATCGGTCGCTATATTCTGTGAGTGAAAATTTCCCATTGAAGAGCGCCCAGTCATAGATCAGTGCCCGCTCGTACATAGCATAGATGTTCATCAATTCTTCGGTTGTACTGGTATTGCTGAATTCCCCGCTTTTCAGTGAGTCATCAATAATCTCTGATATCCATCTGAAATAGAACCGCTTATGGTCAGACAGAGACTTCTTATCCTTCGTCGTGAGCTGTGAAGAATAGAGGAAGGCGAGAAGGCTGATATCGACGCTGGTTTCTATCATGAAGAATAATTCATGGTTAAGCAGCAGCAGCTTGTCATAGGCTGACATATCTGGATCAACCACAGTATACAATTCTTCATACTTTTGGTCAAACAAGTCTGACAGAGAATTAAGAAGCGCTTCTTTTCCTTTGAAATAATGATAGAACGTTCCCTTGGACGTCTTGGACGCTGTGATAATTTCTTCTACAGTGGTATTGTCGTATCCATTCTTGTAGAACAGATTCCATGCGGCTTTTACAATGCGGCTTTTCGTTGATCGCCTTTTACGCGGCATTGGCATCATTCCTTTCCTTTTTTAGACATGCAGTCAGGGGACATGCCATAAGTTAATACTTTATAATAAGAGAAGCGGATTATTGTAACCCGCTTCTTTGCTTATTGCAGTATATCACATCTTGTCGTAAAATGCAAAACTAATACGCATCTTATTATGTAAATCTTATTATGTCAAATTAACCTACCTGGAAACCATACTTCAACGGATCTGTCGGATCGATGAGGTATGTTGCAACACCTGTTAAGTAGCAGCTTCCTGTAATCATTGGGATTACAGCATCATAATCAGCAACCTTGGTGGTCTCTTTGATTACGCCCTTGAAGCGTGTACCGATAAAGCTCTCATAAATGAATTCTTCGCCAACTTTAATCTCGCCCCAGTGGTGCAGAGTAGCAAGTTTTGCGCTTGTACCGGTTCCGCAAGGTGAACGGTCAGCCATGGCATCACCGAAGATAACCACGTTTCTCATGTTAGCTTCTCCTGGATTCGGAGTCGGTCCATAGAACTCAACCAAATCAACAGAAGTGATGTCAAGCAATGGATGCTGAATCGGGATATCTCTATTGATGATATCAAGCATCTTCATACCAAGGTCTGCATACTGCGGGACAGTCTTGGGATTAATCTCACCGATGTCAAGCTTAGTGGTGTCAACCAATGCGAAGAAGCTTCCTCCAAAGGAGATAGTGAATTCGATTTCTTTTCCGTCAATCGTTACCTTCTGGTTCTCTTTGTAAACAAAAGCAGGTACGTTAGTCAAGGTTACGCTCTCTACCTTTCCGTCCTTTACAATGGCTGTTGTGCGAATCAGTCCTGCCGGTGCGTCCAGAACTACTTCGTTCTCGCCTTCTTTAGACTCTACCAATCCGGCTTCAATAGCAACCGTAACAGCGCCGATGGTACAATGTCCGCACATGTTCAGGTATCCGCCTGTGTCCATGAACATAACACCAAAATCAGCTTCTTTGTTCACTGGCTCGCACAGAAAAGCGCCGAACATATCGTGGTGTCCACGTGGCTCGAACATCAGAGCGGTACGAACCTGATCGTAGTTCTCCTCCATCCATTTCTTCTTCTCGATCATGGTGCTGCCTTCCGGCTCCGGAAAACCACCGATGACGATACGGCAGAATTCTCCTACAGTGTGGGAGTCAACTACCTGTAATGCGCTTTCAAAACGGTTGAAATTCACATTAGCTTTCAATTCCATAATTCTTGTACCTCCTATTAGGAAAATTAAATATTTATAGATAGAAACTATAAATTTGCTGTAAAAACACTTTAAAAGTCCCCGTACTTTTTCTGTGTTTTAAAAAGAATATTTACAACATACCGGAAAAAAATTCACTATAAACGACAGTGAAATAAAAATTAGACTACGTTCTAGTATGCCGTTCAATTTCTTATACTTATTATGTACGAAAAACCTTGAAAAGTCAATGGTTTTTTGAGGTTATAAAAATATAAAAAAAGTGTTGAAATTAGGCGGAAATTATGCTATTGTTAAAGCACATGAGATAATGTATATGGGGGTAGTTGGGTGACTGGTGTGCCTCCTGGTCTTCAAAACCAGTGTTGGGCGTTAAGAGCGTCCTGGGTGGGTTCGATTCCCACATGCCCTCGCCAGAAAGAATCATTTATAGATGTTATTTATAGATTGCAGAGTTATACGAAGTAAGTAGACGAACTGTGAAGTTTTGTTTTTTACTTAATAAATTTTAAAAGGAGAAGGATGGCAATGGGAAATGTACAGATTTTGTTACGTCAGCATGTTGGCGCGCCTTGTGCGGCAATCGTAAAAGCTGGGGACGAAGTAAAAAAAGGTACGAAGATTGCAACACCGACAGGCCTCGGAGCTAACATTTTTTCCAGTGTGTACGGCGTGGTGGAAGAAGTTCTGGAAGACAGAATCGTCATCAGACCGGATGAAGAACAGAAGGATGAGTTTGTACCGATTGAGGTAGAAGATGAGAACGATAAGCTTGCCCTGGTAAAAGAAGCCGGTATTGTCGGCATGGGCGGCGCTGGATTCCCGACAGGAATCAAGCTGGGAATTAACTTGGCGGAGACGGAGATGGCTGAGTTGGATGCAGAGATTAATCCAGAGCTTCCGGCAGATTTCAAGCTTGAGCACAGCTATATACTGATTAATGCTGCTGAGTGTGAGCCAGGACTTGAGCATAACATCAGACAGATTGAAGAACAGTGCGACAAGGTTGTCCGCGGCGTAAAGTATTGCATGGAGATTACCCATGCAGATAAGGCAATATTTGCGATCAAGAAGAAGAATAATAAGGCGATTGAGATTCTGAGGAAAGCGATTGCCAATGAGGCTGAGATTTCAATTCATCTCCTGCCGGATATTTACCCGATGGGTGAGGAGCGTGCGGTAGTGAGAGAATGTTTGGGTGTGAATCTTACAACTATGCAGCTTCCTTCAGCGGCAAGGTCGGTTGTTGTGAATCTTGAGACCGCGGCGAAGATTGCAGAGGCAATCGACGAGAAGAAGCCCTGTATCACGAAGAATCTGACTGTTCGTGGTAAGATTAACGGCGGTAATCAGGCGCATGTATTTATGGATGTGCCGGTAGGCGTAAGCGTTGGGGAATTGATTGAGAGAGCAGGCGGTATCGACGGCGTATATGGCGAGATTATCATGGGCGGAGCCTTTACCGGAAAGGCCACAGAACTTGACGCGCCGATTACCAAGACGACGGGCGGCATCCTTGTGACAATCGAATTCCCAGATCTTCACGGAGCGAACGTAGGACTCCTGGTTTGCGCATGCGGCGGAAGTGAAGAACGTATGCGTGAGATTGCGCAGAAGATGAACGGTAAGGTAGTATCTGTGTGCAGATGTAAGCAGGCGATTGAGAACAAGCCGGGCGCACCGCTTAAGTGCTTGAGACCGGGGAATTGTCCGGGACAGGTTAAGAACAACATGCAGTTCAAGAAAGACAAGTGCGAATACATTATTATCGGCAACTGCTCTGACTGCTCCAACACAGTTATGGCATCCGGTCCAAAGATGGGGCTTAAGGTATTCCACCAGACTGACCATGTTATGAGAACAGTTGGTCATGGGCTGTACAGGACGTTAAGGGTTTCTAAACAGGTAGACCAGCTTCCGAACGGCAAATAATACTCTGTAAATATGTTGGTATTACTATTGCAGGCAATAAGGGCAAAGGACCCCCGATTTCTTTGTCCGGAGGAAGAGAGGTAATCTCCATATTGCATGTAATTGTATATATACATTTAAGACCGTGATATCCACGGTGGCCTGCAAGGTGTACGGATTGTGTGCGCCAGAACGGGCATAATCATCTAAGCGTACCGTAAAGTGGAACGCGCGGACCAAATTAAGGAGGGAAAACAATATGTCAATCACAGCTGAAACAGCGAAAGCTCATGCTCATGATCCAGCGGTATTATGTTGTAGAGCCGAGGGCGGCATTACAATCGAACCGGCGAATCTGGAAGATCCGGCAATCTTTGATGATTTGGTAGATTCAGGATTATTGAATCTTGACGGCTGCCTTACTATTGAGGAAGTTCTGGGAGCAAAACTTACAAAAACATGTGATTCTCTCTGCCCACTTACTGCAGACGTTGTAGAAGGCGCAAAGGCGCCGAGCGCACCTGTAGTAGAAGAAGCAGCAGAGGAAGTAGCGCCGGCGGCAGCTCCAGCAGCACCAGCGGCAGCGGCACCGATGGCAGGCGGAGTATTGAAGATCCATATCGGAGAAGGCAAGGATATTGACCTTGAGATTCCGGTTGGAGTGCTTGGCGGTGGAAGCGCTGTGGCAGAAGCGCCGGCAGGTGCAGCGGCAGTAGCAGCAGGTGTAGCGGCACCGGCAGCAGAGCAGGAGCCAAAGCTGATTAGAAGCTTGACAAGAAAGCACTTTAACATCACGGAGGTTAAGAGAGGACCAGAGACGAAGATTGATGGAACGACACTTTATATCCGTGAAGGTATCGAGAAGGAGTGTATCGATTCTCAGGCGTTAGTTTATGACTTGAAGATTGATATTATCACACCAGAGCAGTATCACACTTATTCCGAGACAATCATGGATGTTCAGCCAATCGCTACAAAAGAGGGCGAGGATGAGCTTGGAGCTGGTGTTACGAGAGTTCTTGACGGTGTTGTTATGATGGTAACCGGTACAGATGCTAACGGCGTTCAGATTGGTGAGTTTGGTTCTTCTGAGGGTTATCTTGACGAGAACATCATGTGGGGACGTCCGGGAGCGCCTGAGAAGGGTGAGATCTTCATTAAAACCCAGGTTACGGTTAAAGAAGGAACGAACATGGAGAGACCTGGTCCGTTAGCAGCTCATACTGCAAGCGATATCATTACCCAGGAGATCCGTGAGTGCTTAAAGAAGCTGGATGAGTCTCTCGTAGTAGACACAGAGCAGTTTGATCAGTACAGAAGACCTGGCAAGAAGAAGGTCGTTATCGTTAAAGAGATTATGGGACAGGGAGCTATGCATGACAACCTGATTCTTCCTGTAGAGCCGGTTGGTATCCTTGGCGGAAAGCCGAACGTTGACTTAGGTAATGTTCCGGTAGCTGTATCTCCATTGGAGGTTCTTGACGGATGTATCCATGCACTTACATGTATCGGACCTGCATCAAAAGAGATGTCCAGACATTACTGGAGAGAGCCATTGGTTCTGGAAGCGCTGCATGATGAAGAGATTGACCTTTGCGGCGTTATCTTCGTAGGAAGCCCACAGATTAATGCAGAGAAGTTCTATGTATCTAAACGTGTAGGTCAGATTTGTGAGATGCTGGATGTAGACGGAGCATTCGTTACAACAGAAGGTTTCGGAAACAACCACATTGACTTTGCAAGCCACCATGAGCAGATCGGTATGAGAGGTATTCCGGTAGTAGGTATGTCTTTCTGTGCCGTTCAGGGAGCGCTGGTAGTTGGTAATAAGTATATGACACACATGGTTGATAATAATAAGTCTGAGTCAGGTATCGAGAACGAGGTTCTTGCTTGTAATACACTTTGTCCGGAAGATGCTGTTCGTGCATTACAGATGCTTAAGAATGCAATGGGCGGAGAAGATGTTAAAGCGGCTGAGAAGAAGTGGAATCCGAATGTGAAGTCTTCCAACGTAGAAGCAATCGAGAGTGTGACAGGAAAAGGACTGAAGCTGGTTGAGAATGAGCAGTCTCTGCCAATGAGCCAGAAGCGTAAGGAAAAATATGACTAAAGACGGGTGAACGAACATGGCGGAATTGAAATATGGCGATAAGATTATACGGATGGAAGGTATAATCGTAGAGGTACACGATGGCTCTGTGGCGATTGATTTGAAAGGTCGTCTGGGCTACCTGAAAGTACCAATGCGGATGTTCATCAGTGATTATCCCATTAAAGTGGGTCAGGAGGTTGCATGGAACATGAGTTTTGTGGAGCAGCTTGGACCTGAAGTCAATGAAAAGTATGTGAGTAACCTGGATACGTATACGCGGCGTCAGAAAGAGATGCGCGAAAAGAACCAGAACAATAAGGAGGTATAACAATGAGTTTAACATTAGTTAAGGGAATGCAATCAGAGATTTTTGTTCCTATTACTCCACCGTCCGTATGGGCTCCTGTTACGAAAGAGTTAAAGGATATGACGATTGCTCTTGCTACAGCGGCAGGTGTTCATCACAAAGACCAGGAGAGATTCAACCTGGCAGGTGATTTTACTTGGAGAAAAGTTACAGATGACATGCCATCTAACGAATTGATGGTATCACACGGCGGATATGATAACAGTGATGTTAATAAGGACATTAACTGTATGTTCCCGATTGATAGAATCCATGAGCTGGCAAAAGAAGGCTTTATCAAGGCTTGTGCGCCGGTACATGCAGGATTCATGGGCGGCGGCGGAAACCAGGAGAAGTTCAAAGGCGAGACTGGCCCTGCCATTGCACAGATGTTTAAAGAAGAAGAGGTTGACGCAGTAGTCCTCACCGCTGGCTGAGGTACCTGCCACCGCTCTGCAGTATTGGTGCAGAGAGCGATTGAAGAAGCTGGAATTCCTACAATTATTATTGCAGCTCTTCCACCGGTTGTTCGTCAGACTGGTACACCTCGTGCGGTAGCTCCGCTTGTTCCTATGGGTGCAAATGCAGGCGCTCCGAACAATGTAGAACAGCAGACTCAGATTGTAAAGGCAACTCTGGAACAGTTAGTAGAGATTCAGACTCCTGGAAAGATTGTTCCGTTGCCGTTTGAGTATATTGCTAAGGTATAATTTATAAGTTTAACAGATATGAAAAGGGCAGATATTTCATCTATCTGCCCTTTTTGGAAGAATGATAAAACAGTATATTGGAAACTCATACGATATATTGTATAACAGGTATGAGGTAGTCTGATTTTGCAGACTGCGTTGATGGAGGTGATGAAGGTGGCTGATGAAGTAAAGGACCTAAGAAAACTTGTGATCAAAGCATTCCATATGAATGATGTAGAATGGGGCGAGCATAACGATATTAAAGTAGACGGCAAGATGACAGTCAGCAAAGAGATGCTTAACGGACTGGTGGCTGAGGAGGAATACATAGAAAGCATTGATATTCAGCTTATTAAACCGGGGGACCATGACAGGTGGACGAACACAATCATGGATATTATACCAATCTCTACAAAAGTTCTTGGCAAGATTGGGGATGGGATTACGCACACCATCACCGGAGTATACGTAATGCTTACGGGTGTGGATGTGAACGGGAAACAGTGCCATGAATTCGGCTCATCGGAAGGAAATCTAAAGGAGCAGTTGTATCTGAACCGTGCAGGGACTCCCGGAGATGATGACTATATTATTTCCTTTGACGTTACTCTTACTGCCGGAATGGGGCAGGAAAGACCAGGACCGACGGCAGCACACCGCGCCTGTGATAAGTTTATTCAGACCTATCGGGATAAGCTGAAAAAATTCCGTGGAGAGAAATGTACGGAGAGGCATGAATACCATGATATTGTAAGACCTGGCAAAAAGAGGGTGCTTATCATTAAACAGGTGGCAGGACAGGGAGCTATGTATGATACACACTTTTTTGCAAATGAGCCGTCCGGAGTAGAGGGAGGACGCTCAATCATTGATATGGGCAATATGCCGATTCTGGTAACGCCGAATGAGTACCGGGACGGGATTATCCGCTCTATGCAGTAAGGAGGTAGAAGATATGGGAATAGGACCATCAACCAAAGAAACTTCACTGCATCATTTCAGGGATCCGCTTTTGGATGTGGTGTCAAATGATACGGACCTTGATCTGATGGGTATCCTTCTGGTAGGGACACCGGATGACAATAAGGATAAGATGTTGGTAGGGACCCGCTCAGCCGTTTGGGCAGAGGCAATGAGGGCTGACGGGGTAATCATATCATCTGATGGCTGGGGAAACAGTGATGTGGACTTCACGAATACATGCGAGCAATTAGGAATAAGGGGAATTCCAGTGACAGGGCTCAATTTCAGCGGTACGGTAGCGCAGTTCGTGGTGGTGAATGAATACCTGGATGGTATTGTAGATATAAATAAGAGCGCAGATGGGACGGAGACCAATGTAGTGGGGGAAAACAACATGGTCGCGCTCGATTGTAGAAAAGCAATGGCGCTGCTGAAACTGAAGATGCGCCAGAAGGATCAGCAGAACAAGTAAGCATGCTGACAGATATGAGAGGTTGAAGAAGAGATTTTGCATTGGAAGGCTGATGCAGAATCTCTTTTTTATATAAATAAGTAGATATAAAGAAAAGGCACGACCTGTATGTCGTGCCCTTTCTTTTTGGTATGTCATTGAGAGGTTTTCCTCGTTGCATTGCAGTTTTGTCTTATATACAAAGCTGGGGAATGCTCCTCTGTAAAGAGGACGTATATATTAATTGGAGTCCACTGTCGCAAGAACGTTCTTGGGGGAAACGATCGGCAACTGTGTAACTGCAAATACAACCGCAACGGTCTTCTTAACTGTGTAAATTCTTTAGAAATTTTTCACACACATTTAAGATAGGTTAAATATATCATCTTTAATTTGGGATGTCAATACATTTATATTACGGAAATAATTTTTGTGCAATGTGAATATTATTTATTACTAAAACAGAAAAATTTATTGCAACTTGAAATTTTAGAGAAAAAACGGTTTCCCAATTTGGGAAACCGTTTTAATCATATTGTAATCCTCTATTAAATTGTATAATCGTTTAGCTTATGTAATCTATAATTAATGTTAAGCGGCTGAGCCTTTCTTAATACCATCGCGAAGATATAAGAAAGCTGTCAGGTATACGACAACAACGATAACCTTGGTAAGAACATCCAATGGTAAGCTCTTAACGAATGCATATGCTACATATACACCAATCGCTCCGAAGATTGCCTGTGTCCAGGAAGCAACCATATCGTATCTGCCTTCCTGAATGAACTTTGGACCATTACCAAATGCCATCAAGTATGCACAGGAACCCATCATAGCTGGGAATGCACAGTTGGCATCCATTCCTAATGCAAGAACCATAGCCATACATGGTGCGTAAAGACCAACACCGATACTCATAAGAGCACCAAATACAAAGTTACCAACAACTGCAACAATCAGCTTAACTCCTCTTAATGTTGTTGCTGTACCCTGCGTACCGAATGGACCAACGCCAAGGTTCTTCATAAGGATAACAGAAGCAAGGATAAACAAACCAACGAACAATGCATAACGTACCATCTTTCTGTCGAATCTGGATACAACACCAGCCATCAGGAAAGAACCGATTACAGATGCAGCAATCATAAGGACAAGTGTAAGAACATCCATCTCTACAAGACCAAAGAATAAGAATGCCTCTACACATACAGGAACGGTATCACCTACGTTAAGTGTACCAGGTACCAGTACGTCGTCTACGGACTTCGTCATCTTGAAAGCCGCGGAAGATGGTGCAAAGGAACCGATACCTAAAGTATCCAGGAAGTTTGCCACAAATCCTATGATTGCGGTTGGAATAATGTGCTTCTTCTGTTCCTGCCACTGCTCCTCACCATTCAATCCAATTACAGGATCCTTCTCTGGGTTGGCACGAAGTTCTTTGTTCTTCCGCCACATTAGGAATACGTTCAGGATAATACCGATTACACATAATCCTCTCAAAATTAATAATGACATAAATCATCCCTCCAGATTATTAAATTGTAGTATGTTTCCATGAATGGAGACTTTTTATGCTACCCCCGATTGTAGCAAGTCATCCTTCATACAGTTTATTATAACGTTTTGCATAGTAAATGTCAACCTTATTGGTGTGGAATTGGAGAAAATGACGAAGAATATAAAAAACAAAGCTTGCTTATGGGAGTGTTACACTCTATAATAGGAGAGGACATACAATCTTATTGATTGAGATGATAATATGTAAATAAACAGGGCATTGAGAGAATGTCGGGAAAGGAAGAATATGACAATTTTATATGAAGTTGAGACCAGTCATACCAGTAAGGTATTGAAAGCATTTGCAAGGCTTTATAATGAGAAGACTAAGAACACCAAGAAGATTATGTTCCGATATTTTTTTGCGGCGGCAATTCTGCTTACAGTACCCAGGGCCTTTGATGTGTCGGATACAGAGAGACTTGTCTGGTGGACGTTGGGGGTGATTGTTGCGGTGGTAGGATTAACAAGAAACCAGTTGTCCTATCTAGGATTTCTGTATCGGGATCCCTATTACCGGAACGGGATTAAGATTAAGATGTCATTTGGCCATTCGGGATTTGAGGTAAAGGACGGAGGCAGGGAAAAGAAGTCCTACAAATATAATCTGATACGTGAGCTGTATTCTGACGGAGGAATCTATTTTCTCCACATGGAGGACGACGATCTCTTTGCGATTCCCAAGGAAGATTTTGTTTCGGGAGATCCGGAGAAGTTTTATGATTTTATGCAGAATGCGACCCGTAAAGAGTTTGAAGGAGTAAATCTTAATTTTAAACAGCGTCTTTTTAAGAAGAGGATGGAGATGGCCCAGGCGGCAATGGATGAGAAAAAAGAAGGGAAATAATAAGGAGCCGGTATCTTTTGTGTTAAGATATCGGCTCTGCTTTTGGGGTTTTAGAAGGCTCGCTTTTTCCATTTAACAGCAGAGAAACCTTGAAGATATTCTCTGGGTATTCAATCCTGGCAATGCCGTTATAGTTGTCTGTTGTACTTAGGACAGAGGCTAGGCCAATTCCCTTCCTGTCTCTGACCTTGGAGGAAAGGAAGGTTCCGTCAGGCGCCAGGCGAATGCTTCCTTCATAGCTGTTGCTGACCTTGATAACCAGAATGGAGGAGCTTGCCATAGACAGCTTGACGTTGATGAAGCGTTTTTTTGATTTCATGCGCTCACAGGCTTCGCAGGCATTTTCCAGCAGATTCCCAAGTATGATGCAAAACTCTGTATCCGTGACAGGCGGGGGATAGTCCAAAGAGATATCCAGGGACAAGGAGATTCCTTCTGCTTCTGTTTTCTCCTGATAATAACACAAAAGGGCATTGACGGCGACGCTGCTGCAATAAAAACGGACGGACTGTACGGGAAAGAGGACCATAGACTGACGAATGTATGCCCGTAGCCCTTCTGGATCCTTGTTATTGATATAGCCTTCTATGGCTAGGAAATGATGGCGCATGTCGTGGCGGAATCGGCTTGTCTCCTGAATATTGTGCTGCAAAAGCTCCATCTGCTTCTGCTGCGCAGCGATTTGTGTCTCCGACAGATGGAGATTCTCTTGAAGCTGTGCATTTTGGCTTACGTCTATTACCATTTTTAACAGGATTATATAGGTGGAAAAGGTCAGCATAATCCACAGAGGAGGAATAAGGGAAAATTCATTTTCCGGATAATAGGTGTAGTGGGAAACATCTGTGGTAATAATCAGCGTAAAAATAGCGTTATTGCACACGGGAACCACCCATATGAATTTCCAGACCGAGAGGGATATGGTATAATCCAAGGCCGGCCGCATCATCTTCTTGTAGAACAGCCAGATAAAGGGAAAAGTCAGTATGGTAAGTACGGTCGTAATGCATGAAATTTGAAGCATGGCATACTCCGGCAGCTTATCCGTAATCAGAAAATAAATATGGGAGGATAGAAAACGGATATTTTCAGAGTAGGATTTTACCACGGCTATCATGAAGAAGCTCTGTAAAAAGTTATATCTGCAAACACTGCTAAAGATAAATACACCGATAAACGTGGAAATCATGGAGAGTACAAAACGCTGAAGCGGGCTGCCAAGAGCCAGATAGATGTAAGCGCCCCAGAAGGAGGCGGCTACAAAGAGGAAAATGCCAGCCAGAATTAGAGGGATTTCAGGTTTTTTCAACTGATCTTTGAAGACCAGAAGCAGTAAGAGTATGCAGGGGATGACAAAAAGCAGGTTGTTAATAATGTATGCAAGTGTCATGACATAAGGTCTCCTTTAGACTTGTGGTCAAATATATAGTCGGCATAGTGCTGTAAAACCTCCTGCCTGCGTGCCGATGCTATGGGAATACGCTCCTTGTTTTTTAGGATGAATTCCTTGCGGGAGAAGGATTCGATATAGTCCATATTGACGGTACAGTTTCTGTAACACCACAAAAAGTTTGCGTAGGGTGAAAGCATTGGGAGGAACGTATCAAAGGACATATAGGAACGCACAATACAGGAAACCGTATGAACCTGAATATAGTGGTTGGAATAGTCAGTATACATGATGTCAGAGAGCATTACCCGTGTGCGGTAACGACCTTCCTTTAGTTCGATGTAGCGGGCGAATCTGGCTGCAATCCGTTCATAATGATTCAGAGCGTCTTCCAGGTCAGCATAGCTGTAGGGCTTCACGAGGTAGTCCAGGGCATGGACGCGGTATGCGGCAACAGCGTGTTCTTCGCTTGTGGTAATGAAGACAATCTGGCACTTGGCATCCTGTTTGGTTATTTCGCAGGCAAGCTGGATTCCGTTTATATGCTTCATATAAATATCAAGGAACACCAGGTCGTATACTTTGTCCTGCATGGAGTTTAAAAATGTATGTTCATTTGTGAATTTCTCGATTGTAATATACACATGATGATCATGGCAATAACGAGACAGATAATCGTGTAATAAATTTAGGTCGCTGACAGAATCGTCTACCAGTGCTATTGTCATAGGATGCCTCCTTCGGTAAGGTATACAGAGTGTGTGAATGGATGTCACGATTCACACACTCTGGCTCACTAATACTCCCGATTTGATATTATACCACATATTTTTTATTTGTCGGAGATGAAAAACAGTAAAAAACAGGTGATTCTGGTAAAAACAGGTTGATTTGTATCAAAAAAAATACAATATTTCTTAAAAAAGGCTTGAAAAATGCGTTTGTCTCAGATATACTAAAAAAGCTGTGACATGATAGCGACGAAGCGAGAGGTTGCTGCCCGTAAGTGGCAGGTTTTCCGTGGAGCGAATGTCAAGTTAGGAAACTGGCGACAAGTCACTGTACGAATCACAACAGCCCGTTGTAGAATAATCGGCTCAAAGGTAGAGAGCGAATGCGGCGGGTAACAACGTGTGAGGTTCTCACGACACACACGGGAGAGTGTACAGTCACCGCTTGTCGTACTGAGTTGAAAAGTACGAAAAGGAGGCGACTTTTTTTATGGCAAGTCAAGTAATGAGAATCACTTTGAAGGCGTATGACCATCAGTTGGTTGATGCATCCGCCAGGAAAATCATCGAAACTGTGAAGAAGAATGGATCTAAGGTGAGCGGACCGGTGCCGCTTCCGACAAAGAAGGAAGTTGTTACAATTCTGAGAGCTGTTCACAAGTACAAGGATTCCAGAGAGCAGTTTGAGCAAAGGACTCATAAGAGACTGATTGATATCATTGCACCGACACAGAAGACGGTTGACGCTCTGTCAAGGCTTGAGATGCCGGCAGGTGTGTACATTGATATCAAGATGAAGAGCAAGTAAACAGTATTCCTATCATTTAGGATGAACGCCATGTGCGTTCCGCTGTAAATCACAGGAGGTAATTATAATGAAGAAGGCTATTTTAGCTACAAAAGTCGGAATGACTCAGATCTTCAACGAAGACGGAACACTGACACCAGTAACGGTTCTTGAGGCTGGACCTTGCGTGGTAACGCAGATTAAGACGGTTGAGAACGACGGATATGAGGCGGTTCAGGTTGGGTTCGTTGATAAGAAGAACCGGATTGTCAATAAGGACAAGAACGGTAAGAAGGAAATTGTTCATCGTCATGGCGCCACAAAGGCGGAGCAGGGACATTTTGCAAAAGCAGGTGTTTCCAGTAAGAGATTTATCAGAGAATTTAAATTTGAGAATGCAGGCGAGTATGAATTGGGACAGGAGATTAAAGCGGACATCTTCGCAGCAGGTGATAAGATTGACGCTACGGCAATCTCTAAAGGTAAGGGATTCCAGGGTGCGATTAAGAGACACGGCCAGCACAGAGGTCCTATGACCCACGGTTCTAAGTTCCATCGTCACGCAGGTTCTAACGGAGCTGCTTCTGATCCGAGTAAGGTATTCAAGGGGAAGAAGATGCCCGGACAGATGGGTAACAAGAGAATTACAATTCAGAATCTTGAGGTTGTACGCGTAGATGCTGAGAACAACCTGCTTCTGATTAAGGGTTCTGTACCCGGACCGAAGAAATCTTTAGTAACTATTAAGGAAGCGGTAAAAGCGAACTAGGCTTTGACGAAGGAAGGAGGACACTAGAGATGGCAAACGTATCCGTTTATAACATCGAAGGCAAAGAAGTTGGGACAATCGACTTAAATGATGCTGTATTTGGTGTGGAAGTGAATGAGCATCTTGTACACATGGCAGTTGTCAGCCAGCTTGCAAATAAACGTCAGGGAACACAGAAAGCGAAGACACGTTCTGAAGTTTCTGGCGGTGGAAGAAAACCATGGAGACAAAAAGGAACCGGTCATGCAAGACAGGGTTCAACAAGGGCTCCGCAGTGGACAGGCGGCGGCGTTGTATTCGCACCTGTACCGAGAGATTATTCATTTAAGATGAATAAAAAGGAGAAAAGAGCGGCTCTTAAGTCTGCTTTGACCTCCAGAGTGGAAGAAAAGAAGTTCATCGTAGTTGACGAGATTAAATTTGATGAAATCAAGACGAAGAATTTTGCTAATATTTTGAAGAATTTAGATGTATCTAAGGCGTTGGTTGTATTGGAGGACGGCAATGAGAAGGCAGAGCTTTCTGCAAGGAACATTCCGGATGTTAAGACTGCAAGGACGAATACAATCAATGTGTACGATATCTTGAAGTACAACACAGTGATCACGACGAAAGCTGCTGTTGCCAATATTGAGGAGGTGTACGCATAATGGCTAACATTCAATATTATGATGTAATCCTTAAGCCGGTTGTAACCGAAAAGAGCATGGAGCTCATGGGAGATAAGAAGTATACATTCCTGGTTCATCCGGAAGCGACAAAGTCACAGGTAAAGGAAGCTGTTGAGAAGATGTTTGGCGGAACCAAGGTGGAGAGCGTGAATACGATGAACTGCCCTGGCAAGAAAAGGAGAGTCCGTGGAACGATGAAGTTCGGCAAGACGGCTAAGACGAAGAAGGCGATTGTAAAGCTGACGGCTGACAGCGCTGAGATAGAGATTTTTGAGGGACTCTAAAACCGTGATAATAAACAGGATTGAAAGGAGAAGTAACCATGGGAATTAAAACATACCGCCCATATACGCCTTCCAGAAGACAGATGACTGGTTCTGATTTTTCGGAGATCACCAAGAAGACACCAGAGAAGTCTTTGTTAGCTCCAAGGAGCAGACAGGCAGGACGTAACAATCAAGGTAAGATTACAGTTAGACACCGCGGAGGCGGCGCTAAGAGAAAATATAGGGTCATCGACTTCAAGAGAAGGAAGGATGGAATCCACGCAACAGTTGTTGGTATCGAGTACGATCCGAACAGGACGGCGAACATCGCGCTGATCTGTTATGAGGATGGAGAGAAGGCATATATCCTTGCGCCGGAAGGCTTAAAGGATGGCATGAAGGTTATGAACGGACCGGAAGCCGAGGTAAGAGTAGGTAACTGCCTTCCCCTTTCTGAGATTCCAGTAGGTACTCAGATTCACAATATCGAGCTCTATCCAGGAAAAGGCGGTCAGCTTGTACGTTCCGCAGGAAACAGCGCACAGTTGATGGCAAAAGAGGGTAAGTATGCGACGCTTCGACTCCCTTCAGGAGAAATGAGAATGGTTCCGATTGTTTGCCGTGCATCTATCGGAGTTGTGGGCAACGGAGATCACAATCTGATTAATATCGGTAAAGCAGGACGTAAACGCCACATGGGTATTAGACCTACAGTTCGTGGTTCTGTTATGAACCCGAATGACCATCCGCATGGTGGTGGTGAAGGTAAGACTGGAATCGGACGTCCGGGTCCATGTACACCTTGGGGCAAGCCAGCACTTGGTCTTAAGACAAGGAAGAAAAACAAGTCTTCTAACAAGTTGATTGTAAGAAGAAGAGATGGCAGAGCAATCAAATAATTTTCATGGAGGAGGTTATAACCTATGGCACGTTCAGTTAAAAAAGGACCATTCGCAGATGCGAGTCTGCTTAAGAAGATTGATGCAATGAACGCTTCTGGTGACAAGTCTGTAATTAAGACCTGGTCCCGCCGTTCTACAATCTTCCCAAGCATGGTTGGACATACAATTGCCGTTCATGACGGAAGAAAACATGTACCTGTATACGTTACAGAAGATATGGTAGGCCACAAGCTGGGTGAGTTTGTTGCAACCAGAACGTATAGAGGACATGGAAAAGACGAAAAGAAATCAAGAGTCAGATAATTACACTGTGAAAGGAGGGTTCATCCATGGCAAAAGGACACAGATCCCAAATCAAGAGAGAAAGAAATGCGATCAAAGATAAGAGACCGTCTGCTAAGTTGTCTTATGCGAGGGTTTCTGTCCAGAAAGCATGTTATGTATTAGATGCCATCAGAGGCAAGGATGTAACAACAGCGCTTGGTATTTTAACTTATAATCCAAGATATGCTTCTAGTTTGATAAAGAAACTGCTGGAGTCAGCGATTGCAAACGCTGAGAACAACAACGGTATGAATGCTGAGAATCTTTATATTGCAGAGGCTTATGCAAACAAAGGACCAACAATGAAGAGAATCAGACCGAGGGCACAGGGAAGGGCTTACAGGATCGAAAAGAGAATGAGCCACATTACACTGGTGCTTGATGAAAGATAAGGAGGGGCAATCATGGGACAGAAAGTTAATCCTCATGGCTTGAGAGTCGGTATTATCAAAGACTGGGATTCTAAGTGGTATGCAGAGAAAGAGTTCGCAGATTACTTAGTGGAAGACCATGAAATCAGAAAATATCTTAAAAAGAGATTATATAGCGCCGGTATTTCACGGATTGAGATTGAGAGAGCGTCTGACCGTGTTAAAATCATTATCTACACAGCAAAGCCTGGCGTAGTAATCGGTAAGGGCGGCGCTGAGATCGAGAAGGTAAAAGGCGAGCTTGGTAAGTTTACTGATAAGAAGTTAATTGTTGATATTAAGGAGATTAAGAGACCGGACAAAGACGCTCAGCTTGTAGCAGAGAATATCGCATTACAGCTTGAGAACCGTATTTCCTTCAGACGTGCAATGAAATCCTGCATGTCAAGAACCATGAAGTCAGGAGCGCTTGGTGTAAAGACATCCGTATCCGGACGTCTTGGCGGAGCTGATATGGCGCGTACAGAGTTCTACAGCGAAGGGACAATTCCACTTCAGACATTGAGAGCAGACATTGACTACGGATTCGCTGAAGCAGACACAACCTACGGTAAGGTTGGCGTCAAGGTATGGATCTATAAAGGCGAAGTTCTTCCGGAAAAAGCAGCAAAGGAAGGAGAGAGATAAATCATGTTAATGCCAAAGAGAGTAAAACGTCGTAAACAATTCCGTGGTTCTATGAAGGGAAAAGCTCTTCGCGGAAATCAAATTACTCATGGTGAGTATGGTATTGTGGCAATGGAGCCGTGTTGGATCCGTTCCAATCAGATAGAGGCTGCCCGTGTTGCTATGACTCGTTATATCAAGCGTGGCGGTAAAGTATGGATTAAGATATTCCCGGATAAACCTGTAACTACGAAACCAGCTGAGACTCGTATGGGTTCTGGTAAAGGAACCTTAGAATACTGGGTGGCAGTTGTGAAGCCAGGCCGCGTAATGTTCGAGATTGCGGGCGTTTCAGAGGAAGTTGCAAGAGAGGCACTTCGTCTGGCGACACACAAGCTGCCATGTAAATGTAAAGTAGTTTCTCGCGCAGACTTAGAAGGCGGTGATAACAGTGAAAATTAATGCATTTGTAGAAGATTTAAAAACAAAATCAGCTGCAGAGCTGAACGAAGAATTAGTAGCTGCTAAAAAGGAACTCTTTAATCTGAGATTCCAGAACGCAACGAATCAGTTAGATAATACAAGCAGAATCAAGGAAGTCAGAAGAAATATCGCAAGGATCCAGACTGTGATCACACAGGCACAAAAAGGTTAGCGACGCATTGAATACTTGGCGAGGTATTTTCGAGCCTAGTATGAAAGCGGATACTCCGAGTGGAATGAGGAGTATCGACGAGCTTAGCTTTTTGGCCGTTCTTCGAGCAAAGCGAGAAGAACTTCCTTAATTATAGAAAGGAGACAGACCGTGGAAAGAAATCTTAGAAAAACCCGTGTGGGTAAGGTTGTCAGCAACAAGATGGATAAGACCATAGTTGTTGCGGTTGAAGATCATGTAAAACATCCACTTTACAAGAAGATTGTAAAGAGAACTTATAAATTAAAAGCACACGATGAAGCGAACGAGTGCAATATCGGTGACAAGGTTAAAGTTATGGAGACGAGACCGCTCTCTAAGGATAAGAGATGGAGACTCGTCGAAGTCATGGAAAAAGTGAAATAGTATAAGGAGGGAAACCTGCATGATACAGCAAGAAAGCAGACTGAGAGTAGCAGATAACACAGGCGCGAAAGAGTTACTGTGTATCCGCGTACTTGGCGGTTCAACCAGAAGATATGCAAGTATCGGCGATATTATTATTGCGACCGTTAAAGATGCAACACCAGGCGGCGTTGTTAAAAAAGGCGATGTAGTAAAAGCTGTTGTTGTTCGTACCGTAAAAAGCACACGTCGTAAAGACGGCTCATATATTCGCTTTGACGAGAATGCTGCAGTTATTATAAAAGAAGACAAGACACCAAGAGGAACCCGTATTTTTGGACCAGTAGCAAGAGAGCTTCGTGACAAGCAGTTCATGAGGATCGTTTCTCTGGCTCCGGAAGTGCTTTAAGGAGGTGCGTAGAGATGTCAATGTTAAAGATTAAAAAAGGTGACACGGTGAAGGTAATCGCCGGAAGCCAGAAGGATAAAGAGGGCAAGGTTATTGCCGTAAACCAGAAGGACGGCAAGGTTGTTGTCGAAGGCGTCAATATGCTGACAAAGCACACAAAGCCAAGCGCTGCGAATCAGAACGGCGGTATCATCCATCAGGAAGGCCCAATCAACATTTCCAACGTAATGTATGTTCACAAGGGCAAGCCGACGAGAGTAGGCATCAAGATGGATGGAGATAAGAAAGTTCGTTATGCGAAATCAACAGGCGAAGTGATTGATTAATCTGAGGAAGGAGGGCCAGTGCTTTGAGTAGACTGAAAGAACAGTACAAGAACGAAATCATTGACGCAATGAATAAGAAGTTCGGTTATAAGAATATTATGGAAGTGCCAAAGCTTGACAAGGTTGTAATCAACATGGGTGTCGGCGAGGCAAAGGATAACGCGAAGGTTTTAGATTCAGCGGTTGCTGATCTTGAGAGGATTACAGGCCAGAAGGCTGTAATCTGTAAAGCAAAGAAATCGGTTGCTAACTTCAAGTTAAGAGAAGGAATGTCAATCGGATGCAAGGTTACTTTAAGAGGAGAGAAGATGTATGAATTCGTTGACCGTCTCATCAACCTTGCTTTACCTCGTGTACGTGACTTCAGAGGTGTGAATCCTAACGCATTTGATGGAAGAGGAAATTATGCTCTTGGTATCAAGGAGCAGTTAATCTTCCCTGAAATCGAGTATGATAAGATTGACAAGGTAAGAGGTATGGATGTTATCTTTGTTACCACAGCAAAGACAGACGAAGAGGCGCGTGAATTGTTAAAGCAGTTCAATATGCCGTTTAAAAAGTAGAGGAGGTAAATTATGGCTAAGACAGCAATGAAAATCAAGCAGCAGCGCAAGCAGAAATTCTCAACCAGAGAATACAACCGCTGCAGGATCTGTGGACGTCCGCATGCATATTTGAGAAAATATGGAATTTGCCGTGTTTGCTTCCGTGAGCTGGCATACAAAGGACAGATTCCAGGCGTTAAAAAAGCAAGTTGGTAGAACTTCATTTAGAAGAGGAGGAAATATAAATCATGACTATGAGTGATCCAATCGCAGATATGCTTACAAGAATTCGTAATGCAAATACTGCTAAACATGATACAGTAGATGTGCCATCTTCCAAGATGAAGCTTGCGATAGCGAATATCTTACTGGACGAGGGTTACATTGAGAAATACGACATCGTAGAAGACGGCGTGTTCAAGACACTCCACATCACATTGAAGTACGGTGCAGACAAGAACGAGAAGGTTATCACAGGTCTTAAGAGGATCTCCAAGCCAGGACTTCGTGTATATGCAGGAAGCGCTGATGTACCGAAGGTATTCGGCGGACTTGGAACAGCAATTATTTCCACAAACAAGGGCGTGATTACAGACAAAGAAGCAAGAAAGCTCGGTGTAGGCGGAGAGGTTCTTTGCTATATTTGGTAATTAAGGAAACATCACAGCAACTGAAAACAGAGCAGACATTAGCATCTGCTCCGAGAATCTAAGTTAAGGAGGATACAGGTATGTCACGTATAGGAAGACTGCCGGTCACAATTCCAGCGGGAGTAACCGTTGAGATTGAAAAAAATAATAAAGTGACTGTAAAAGGTCCAAAAGGAACACTTGAAAGAGAACTTCCGACAGAGATGGAGATCAAGGTAGAAGGCGACACAGTCGTTGTTACAAGACCCAATGATTTAAAGAAGATGAAGTCTTTACATGGTCTGACAAGGACGCTGGTGAATAACATGGTTGTAGGCGTTACTGAGGGATATCAGAAGATACTTGAGGTAAACGGTGTCGGCTACAGGGCTGCAAAGTCCGGAAACAAGCTTACATTGAGTCTTGGATATTCTCACCCAGTTGAAATGACAGATCCAGAAGGCGTTGAGACTGTAGTAGAGGGACAGAATAAAATCGTCGTTAAGGGTATCGATAAAGAAAAAGTAGGCCAATACGCAGCTGAAATCAGAGACAAGAGAAGACCAGAGCCATATAAGGGCAAGGGAATTAAGTATGCTGATGAAGTAATCAGACGTAAAGTTGGTAAGACTGGTAAGAAATAAGTAAGGAGAGTGTGAAAATGGTTAGCAAAAAATCAAGAAGTGAAGTTCGCGCAGGAAAACACAGAAGAATCCGCAACCGTTTGAGCGGCACGCCTGAGTGCCCGCGTTTGGCTGTGTTTAGAAGCAATAATCATATGTATGCTCAAATTATTGACGATACAGTTGGAAATACTCTGGTTTCCGCTTCCACTCTTCAGAAAGATGTGAAAGCAAAATTAGAAAAGACTAACAACGTTGATGCAGCAGCATATTTAGGTAAAGTGATTGCCGAGAAGGCAGTTGAGAAGGGTATTAAGGACGTAGTCTTTGACAGAGGCGGCTTTATATATCATGGTAAGATTCAGGCATTAGCAGACGCAGCTAGAGAAGCTGGGTTGAATTTCTAAAAGGAGGAGCACACATGAAACAAGAACGTATTGATGCTAATTCACTGGAATTAAATGAGAAAGTAGTGTCAATTAAGCGTGTAACCAAAGTTGTTAAAGGTGGCCGTAATATGAGATTCACAGCTTTAGTAGTTGTCGGCGATGGAAATGGCCATGTTGGTGCAGGTTTAGGAAAAGCTACAGAAATTCCGGAAGCAATCCGTAAAGGAAAAGAAGATGCAGCGAAGAATCTTATTACCGTTGCATTGGATGATAATGAGAGTATCACACACGACTTTACCGGCAAGTTTGGAGGAGCTTCCGTGCTTCTTAAGAAGGCACCGGAAGGTACAGGAGTAATCGCCGGTGGACCGGCGCGTGCCGTAATCGAGATGGCAGGAATCAAGAATATTCGTACAAAATCTCTTGGCTCCAACAATAAGCAGAACGTTGTTCTTGCTACCATCGCCGGATTACGCCAGATCAAAACTCCGGATGAAGTAGCACGTCTTCGCGGTAAATCCATTGAAGAGATCTTAGGCTAAGGAGGCAGATTCAGATGGCAGATTTAAAGGTTACATTAGTAAAATCCACGATTGGCGCTGTACCGAAGCACAAAAAGACTGTAGAGGCAATGGGACTTAGAAAGCTTAACAAGACAGTCGTACTTCCGGACAATGCGGCAACCAGAGGTATGGTAAAACAGGTTTCGCACCTGGTAAAAGTAGAGGAAGCATAATTATATCGGATAAGGAGGTGTCACAATGGATTTATCAAACTTAAGACCTGCGGACGGAGCAAAACAGAGTGATAATTTCAGAAGAGGACGTGGACACGGTTCTGGTAATGGAAAGACAGCCGGCAAGGGACACAAGGGTCAGAAGGCTCGTTCCGGAGCGACAAGGCCAGGTTTTGAAGGCGGTCAGATGCCATTATATAGAAGAATACCAAAGAGAGGCTTTACGAATCGTAATACTAAGACGATCATTGGTATTAATGTAGATGCTCTTGAAGTGTTTGATAATGACGCAGTTGTTTCTGTAGAGACGTTGATTGAGCGGGGAATCGTTAAGAATCCAAGAGATGGCGTTAAGATTCTTGGTAACGGTAAGCTGACGAAAAAACTTACTGTACAGGCCAACGCATTCAGCAAAAATGCTGTAGAGAAGATTGAGGCTGTAGGTGGAAAAGCAGAGGTGATCTAATGTTAGAGACATTTCGGAAAGCATTTCAGGTCAAAGACATCCGCAATAAGATTGCATACACGTTTTTGATGCTGATTGTAATTAGAATTGGCTCCCAATTACCAACACCTGGAGTAAATTCCAATTATATTAAAGAATTTTTCGCACAGAACACTGGTGAAGCGTTTAACTTGTTTAACGCTTTCACTGGTGGCTCTTTTGAACAGATGTCTGTATTTGCATTAAGTATTACGCCGTATATTACGTCTTCCATCATCATGCAGCTTCTCACCATCGCCATCCCAAAACTTGAGGAGATGCAGAAGGAAGGGGAGGACGGGCGGAAGAAGATTGCTGCCATTACCCGATATCTTACAGTAGGACTTGCACTGTTTGAGTCCACTGCAATGGCGGTAGGCTTCGGACGTCAGGGACTCTTGGTGAAGTTTAATTTCGTGAATGCCGCTATCGTTGTCCTTACACTGACAGCAGGCTCCGCATTTTTGATGTGGATTGGCGAGCGGATTACGGAGAAGGGCGTGGGAAATGGTATTTCTATTGTCCTAGTAATCAATATTATCTCAAGAGTGCCAAGCGATATGTCTTCGCTGTTTGAGCAGTTTGTGAAGGATAAGCCAATCGCTTCTGCCGGACTGGCAGTTATTGTGATTCTGGCAATCATCATCATGCTGGTTGTATTCGTAGTCATCCTCCAGGGTGGGGAGAGAAGAATCGCAGTTTCCTATTCCCAGAAAATGGCGGGAAGGAAAGTATATGGCGGCCGCTCCACAAATATTCCGCTGAAGGTCAATACCGCCGGAGTTATTCCGATTATCTTTTCATCATCTCTGATGCAGTTCCCAATTGTAATTGCATCATTTATGGGGAAGGGAGAAGGTTCCGGTATCGGCAGTGAGATTTTAAGAGGCTTAAACCAGGGAAACTGGTGTAATCCTGAGCAGCTTAAGTATTCCTGGGGATTGCTGGTGTATATTGCCCTGACAGTATTTTTCGCTTACTTCTATACTTCTATTACGTTCAATCCATTGGAGATTGCCAATAATATGAAGAAGAACGGCGGGTTTGTGCCAGGTATACGACCAGGCAGGCCAACGGTTGAATACTTAACCAAAATCTTAAATAATATCATCTTTATAGGGGCATGCGGACTGATTGTGATCCAGGTGGTTCCCATCTTCTTTAACGGCTGGCTTGGAGCGAGCGTATCATTTGGCGGTACTTCTCTCATCATTATTGTCAGTGTTGTGTTAGAAACGATGAAGCAAATTGAATCACAGATGCTTGTACGTAACTATAAAGGTTTTTTAAATAGCTAGTATTGCGCAAATTCCTGTGAATTCCGTATGTGGTATCCACATTATCAGTATGTGGACGAAGTTGGCTTATGTATATTGCGCGGCTCCTTCGCAGACCTATGGCTGATGGAGGATACTGCACACGGAATTTACTGTTGTTTGTACAATACAAGCAGTCACTTGGCCGAAGGTCAGTGGCGGCTTTTCTGTCGTAGAACTCGCGGAATTATTTTCGCGGGTTAAAATGCTATAAAGAGGAGGAACATTTCTTATGAAAATTATCATGTTAGGCGCGCCAGGCGCAGGCAAAGGAACACAGGCGAAGAAGATTGCCGCGAAATACGACATTCCTCATATCTCTACCGGTGATATTTTTAGGGCAAATATCAAAAACGGGACAGAACTTGGCAATAAGGCAAAAACATACATGGACCAGGGACTTTTAGTACCAGATGAATTGGTGGTAGATCTGGTAGTAGACCGTGTGAAACAGGACGACTGTAAAAAGGGATATGTGCTGGACGGTTTTCCGAGGACGATTCCACAGGCGGAGGCGTTAGATAAGGCGTTGGCGGCAATTGGAGAGAAGATGGACTATGCCATTGACGTAAATGTTCCGGATGAGAATATTGTACACAGGATGTCTGGACGGCGCGCATGTGTGGGCTGCGGCGCTACATACCATCTTGAGTATGCGCCTACAAAGACGGAAGGAATCTGCGATGCCTGTGGTAAGGAATTAATTCTGCGGGATGATGATAAGCCGGAGACAGTAAAGAAGCGTCTTGGCGTTTACCATGAGCAGACACAGCCCCTCATTGATTATTATACAAATGCCAAAATCCTTAAGACAGTGGACGGAACTGTTGACATTAACGACGTATTCCAGACGATTGTGGATATCTTAGGAGAGTAGAAATATGGCAATTACCATCAAATCGGCAAGAGAGATTGAGTTAATGTCAGAAGCCGGACGAATATTGGAGATTGTTCACAATGAGTTAGCAAAAGCCCTTCATTCGGGAATGAGTACTTTGGACATAGACAGGCTTGGGGAGGAAGTGATCAGGAGTTACGGGTGTATCCCCTCCTTCCTTGATTACGACGGATATCCGGCTTCAATCTGTGTTTCGGTCAATGATGAAGTCGTCCACGGGATACCGGATAAACACCGGATTCTGAAAGAGGGGGATATTGTCAGCCTGGATGCAGGAGTCATCTATAAAGGATATCATTCCGATGCCGCAAGAACTTACGGCATCGGTGAAATCAGCAAAGAGGCAGAGAAGCTGATCAGAGTGACCAGAGAATGCTTCTTTGAAGGTATAAAGTATGCAAAAGATGGCAATCATCTATGTGATATTGCGGCAGCGATTGACAGTCATGCCAAAAAGCACGGGTACGGAGTGGTTCGGGATCTGTGCGGACACGGAATCGGAACGGACTTGCATGAGCCGCCCCAGATTCCCAATTATAAGATGGACAGAAAAGGTGTGAAGCTGAGGGCCGGAATGACCCTGGCCATTGAACCTATGATCAATATGGGGACATGGGAAGTAAAATGGCTTGAGGACAAATGGACTGTTGTGACGAAGGATCATAAGTATTCTGCACATTATGAGAATACAGTATTGATCACAGAGGGAGAACCAAAGCTTTTGACCCTGACGGGCCATGATAGGGCGTCGGTTTAAACGGCGAAGGACGCAGAGAAATCAAAAACGAAGGATTTAGTAATGGACAGATATAAAGCAGGAATGCTTGCGAGATCAAAAGCGGGTCACGATACGGGAAAAGTTTATGTTATAATTGAAGTGGATGACACATATGTATATTTAGCGGACGGCAGTATTAGAACACTGGAGCATCTTAAGAAGAAGAAAAAGAAGCATGTCCAGATCATTTTAAAGGAATATGATGTCGCCGCAGTTGACGATACAGCAATCAAACGGATTTTAAAAGAATGGAGTATGGAGGAAAGAGAGAGATGTCAAAAGCTGACGTAATCGAAATCGAAGGAACTGTAGTAGAGAAATTGCCAAACGCAATGTTCCAGGTGGAGTTGGAGAACGGCCATCAGGTGCTTGCACACATCAGCGGAAAGCTGAGGATGAATTTTATTAAGATTCTGCCTGGAGACAAGGTAACACTGGAATTATCGCCATATGATTTGTCTAAGGGAAGAATTATCTGGAGAGATAAATAAAAATAAGCAGAGTTCCGGCTAAGGCGCCGGATAAAGATGGAAATATATGAAATTGTCTATTGACTTTGCTTGACAGCAAGTGCTATAATATATAAGCGTGTTTTCGGGCATTTTTATAAAGTTTGTGAAGATTTTGTGGAAGTGTCTGGAAGATGCGTGGGTAGAATGTTGGCAGAGCAATGGATGAAAGGAGGATTTGACGTGAAGGTTAGATCATCAGTAAAACCAATTTGCGAAAAATGCAAAGTAATTAAGAGAAAAGGAAGCGTTCGCATTATCTGCGAAAACCCAAAGCATAAGCAGCGTCAGGGTTAGGCACTGAACACTGGTTTATGCATCAAATTAGGCGGCTGATAGTACTGACACGCCAGGAAGCGTGTAGACTATTTGATATACAAGGAGCACCTGTAGCCGGTGAGCATCCTTCGTATATTGCTTCTAATGCCGGCCCGTCATTACCGGATTTTATTTCGGTGGCCGGAAAGGGCATGGATACCGAAACATGCCTGGACAAAAAGGGAAATCCTTAAAAGTCCCTATTAAAGACAGTATGTAAACAGTAAAAGATTTTTTGAGAAAATGGAGGAAATTCACATGGCTCGTATTGCAGGTGTAGATTTACCAAGAGACAAACGTGTTGAAATCGGATTAACTTATATCTACGGAATCGGCAGGGCAAGCTCTAACCGTATTCTGGCTGAGGCAGGAGTGAATCCGGATATTCGCTGCAGAGACCTTACAGATGATGATGTTAAGAAGATCAGTGCAGTCATCGATGAGACTCAGATGGTAGAAGGTGACTTAAGGCGGGAGATTGCGCTGAACATCAAGAGATTACAGGAAATCGGATGCTACAGAGGAATCCGTCACAGAAAGGGCCTTCCGGTTCGTGGTCAGAAGACAAAGACCAATGCAAGAACCAGAAAAGGACCAAAGAGAACTGTTGCGAACAAAAAGAAATAGCATAGCGTTAGCTATTTCTTTGTTCTTCGAGCAAAGCGAGAAGAACTTCATTCATAAAAATAAAAAAGGAAAGAGTAGGTTAGTTTTATTATGGCAAAGAAAGTTACAAAGAAAGTGACAAAAAAGCGTGTCAAGAAAAACGTTGAACGCGGACAAGCACACATCCAGTCATCTTTTAATAACACGATTGTGACATTGACAGATGCACAGGGTAATGCACTTTCATGGGCAAGTGCAGGCGGTCTGGGATTTAGAGGTTCAAGGAAATCTACCCCTTATGCAGCACAGATGGCGGCTGAGACGGCGGCTAAGGCGGCATTGGTACATGGTCTGAAATCCGTTGATGTTATGGTAAAAGGACCAGGTTCAGGTAGAGAGGCAGCGATCCGTGCACTTCAGGCATGCGGAATCGATGTGACAAGCATTAAAGATGTTACTCCGGTACCACACAACGGATGCCGTCCACCGAAGCGTAGAAGAGTCTGATTTAGGAGGAGAAATAACATGGCAGTAAATAGAGTTCCGGTCCTTAAGAGATGTAGATCTCTTGGCATGGACCCAGTTTATTTGGGAATTGATAAGAAGTCTAACAGACAGTTAAAAAGAACCAATAGAAAGATGAGCGAGTATGGCCTTCAGTTACGTGAGAAGCAGAAAGCAAAATTCATCTACGGCGTATTAGAGAAGCCATTCAGAAACTACTTCGATAAGGCTCAGCGCATGAGCGGTATGACAGGTGAGAATCTGATGAGACTGCTTGAGTCAAGACTGGATAATGTGGTATTTCGTTTGGGACTTGCAAGAACAAGACGTGAGGCAAGACAGATTGTTGACCACAAGCACATTCTTGTAAACGGCAAGCAGATTAATATTCCATCTTATCTGATTAAGGCAGGAGATGTAATTGAGATCAAAGAGAAGCACAAAAGCTCTCCAAGATATAAGGAGATTGTAGAGGTTACAGGAGGTCGCCTTGTACCAGAGTGGCTGGAGGCTGACCTTGAGAATCTTAAGGGAACTGTAAAAGAGCTTCCAAGGCGTGATGCGATTGACGTTCCTGTAGATGAGATGTTGATTGTCGAGCTGTATTCTAAATAATAACCCGTAACACCACAGGAGGTGGACTTAGTGTTTGATTTTAATAAACCCAATATTGAGATAACTGAGAT
>ERZ808028.211-NODE-211-length-58191-cov-17.747634_pt1 | contig 58191 bp, 56 predicted proteins | sample MGYA00380184_ERZ808028 | MGnify/ENA primary metagenome ERZ808028 (study PRJEB31490, sample SAMN06133397) | mouse gut metagenome | isolation source: J8_1 | host: mice | place: China: Chengdu | collected 2015-05 ... | reverse complement strand
GGCGAAGGTCTGGGGGTTGGTGCTCTGGGCCTTGCCCCCAGTGCGGGGGTTGTAGGGGACCTTTGTGGGCTTGTCCGATCCTTCCCGCTGCTCATACCGCCAGCAGCAGAACAGCCCGTGCTCCCTCAGCTGGGAGGGAAGGTTGTCAGGCTGGATCAATTAGTCCACCGCCTCCCCGGACAAATACGCCTCCAGGCGGTCCAGGTCAATCAATACCCGGTTCTTTCCCGCCCGCACGCTGGGGATAGCCCCGGCCTCCACAATGCTGTACAGTGCTGCAAGGCCCAGACTGCATCGGGGGTCCGCCGCTCTTAGTTCTCTGTGGGCTTCTCGAATGGTTCTCATGCGCATAATATTCAAGTCTCCTTTCTGCGTCTCATTTAGCGCAAAACCATCATATATCACTTCTGAATGTGATGCAAATTGCTACTTTTTCTGTATTGGCAGCATTTTTATGGATTTTGCCCCGAACTCCTGGGATGTTCTGATCCTTCCTGGTGCAAACAGATACAAAGCAAATGGATAAATATTCATGCAAAAGCGAATATTATTCATGATAAAGGACAAATATTTTTCAAATTCAGCACCCTGCACAAAACAGCAGAAGGCCCACAGTGTTCCGCCAACTGTGAGCCTTGCCTGTTGTCCTTTGCTTGTCCTTTAGACGCTCTGAAATCCCACTCGAATTTCTGAGGCGATATGATACGATTTAAATGCCCCATCCGTTGAAATCTAAGGAGGTTTGAGACACAGGAAGATGGGCCGAAACAGCGCTTTCATGGTGGAGAGCCTGAAAACCGTGGAATAACAAAACAACGCCCGCCCCGCGCATTGCGCAGGGCGGGCGTTTTCGCTGGGTTCGGGCGCGGAAGGGGGGGCGGCCTCACCCCTCCGCGCGGAAGGCCTGCACCACCCAGCGGGTGCTGTGGCCGGTGTTGGTGCAGGTGGACAGGGTAATCACCCTGCCCTGGAGGTCCGGGGCGGCCCCGGCGTCGATGACCGACTGCTCCAGGCCGTGGTTGACAAAGTTCTCTTTCGACGCGTCGGAGGAGAACTGGTTCTGATACGTCGCCGACGTGAGCTCCGCCTCATAGGCCGCATAGATGCGGTAGCGGGCGATGCCCTCGTCCGTCACCAGGTACACGTCCGGGTGGGCCGCCCAAAAGTCCTGGGAGCTGTACTGCGCCAGACTGCCGAACATGGCCCGGCCAAGGGTGCGGTGGCCGTAAATCATGGTGTTGAAATCCCCCAGGTCCGCGTTGGAGCGGTAGTCCATGAAAATCGCCCCCACCGCGCTGGCCGTCCCGTTCCAGGTGTGATTCAGATAGAAGCTGTTGTCCTCCCCCCGCATCAGCGGGTAGGACAGCACCCCCGGAATGGCAATCCAGCCCAGCACCTCCGGGCTGTAGGCCCGCAGCGCCGCAAGGTCCACGTCCTCCAGCGCCCGGAAGTAGAATACCGAGTCCTGGGGGGGCGCAGGCGTGGGCGAGGGCTCGGGCTCCTGGGTGGGGGCGGACTGGGCGCCGGCCGGGCCGCTCTCGGCGGGGGCCGGGGCGGGCGTAGGGGTGGGCTGGGGGGCCGGGATGAGCAGCTTCTCCAAATCCGGCACCCCCGCCAGCTCCGCCGCCTCATGGTAGGTCTCCACCCCGGCGGCCCGGTCCACGTCCCGGTAAATCAGGAACAGCAGCACGCCCGCCAGCGCCGCCCCCATCAAAACCATCAGCGGAAAACGCAGGCTTTTCTTCATCTTGGCATCCTCTCTACAGGTCCCGTCCGAAAAAGGCCGGGGTTCACAGGAACCCCGGCCCTCTGGGCGTTAGGCAGTTTTTTTGCTCCGGCGCTCCTGATGGAGCAGAACCATCAGCCCGGCCACCAGCGCCACGGCAAGGCCGTACCACAGCACGGACACATCGCCAGTCTCCGGGATGTCGGACAGGGGCACGTCGGGCTCGAGAATCTCCTCCAAAATGGGCTCCTCCTCAACGGCCTCCTCCTCAACGACAGGCTCCTCCTCGTCGAGAGTCGCCAGCGGGGTCTCGGGATCGGCAATTTCAACCTCATCCGGGGGAGTCACGGGGTCCGGATCGGGGATCACGGGATCGGGATCGGGGATCACGGGGTCGGGATCAGGAACCACGGGGTCAGGATCGGGCTTACCGGGATCGGGGTCGGGATCAGGAACCACGGGGTCAGGATCGGGCTTACCGGGATCGGGGTCGGGCTTATCAGGGTCAGGATCGGGCTTGTCGGGATCGGGGTCGGGCGTATCGGGGGTCTCCCCATAAGACGCCTCGCGGACATGGACAAAGGTGTAGGTAAAGTTTCCCCACACGCCGAGCTGCTCCATAGACACAGGCTCCGCATCCGGGTTATTCACGTCAGTCCAAGTCTCGCCATTGTCCAGAGACATATAGAGTCGATTAACCCACTTATCATTCTCATCCCACTCTGATCTTGCCAGCGTAATTTTCAGCATCTGGGTCTCATATCCATTATTTCCCAGCAGCTCCTTCGACTCATCGGTCAGCTCTACCTGATACAATTCATCAGAACCCAGAAACAACCCGCTATGATACCAAGTAGTACCATAGGAATCGACATAGTCAGTGCCCTCGGCCCTACCTGTCCACACGTTTTCCTCATCCACATCGCCGCTCTTAATGCTCTCAAGCTCCTCCGCGATGATGTCAGCAATGGTGCCGGTCTGCTCCTCGGTGAGCTCCTGCGTGGACTCGCCGCCGAGCTGGTCGGACAGCTGGCTGGAGAGGATGTCCGCCACCTCCTGGGTGGAATCCACGGAATCCAGGTCCACCTCCAGCGTGGCGCCTACGCCCTCCGCAGTCTTTTCACCCTCCGGCCCCTTCATATTGACCGTTAGATCATATTCTTGAGAACAATCGTAACCAGCAGCATGACTATGTTCACCATGCCCCTTGACGGTCACTTCAAGGCCCTCGCTCAAGGCGTCGCGGGGAGCGGAATCGGTGGTCTCCTCCCCCTCGGCTTCCCCGGTCTCCTCGAGGGGCGCGCTGTCCTCGCTGCCGGAATCAGCCTGCTCGCCGGCGGTCTCCTGGTTCTCCGCAGGGCTGTCCTGCTTGTTCTCGTGTTTGCCGTAGGTGTTGTTGTTGTCCACAAATACGTGCTCAATTACGATGGTCGCGTAGGAGGCGTACGCCTTCGCCAAGGTCGTGCCGCACAGCGCCACCACCATGGCAAAAACCAGTACGCTTTTCAGAGTCTTTTTCAGCGACTGTTTCCATTTCATATCAATCATCTCCAACTTTCGAAATTTTTTGATCTCATGATCATTACAACCTCAGTATAACCCCAAAAGGTGACAGCGCGGTGACAGGAAAAAAACTTTTCCCCCTCACCCGCCCTCCTGGGCCAGCCGGCGGGTGACCTCCGCCGCGATGTCCGGCATCCGGCTCTCCAGGTAGGGGCCGGGGCACTCGGTGTCCGGGTTGAATAGCTTGTGGATGGTCAGATTGCCCCCCTCGTCCCCGGTGTAGACCAGCTCCCGGATGCCGTTGCGGCGGCAGATGTCCACGCACAGGTCGATGAGCGCGTCGTAGGCCGCGTCGCTCACGTGCCAGCTCCCGCCGATTTCGTCGTTGGCCACCTCGATGGTCACGGCCTGGTGGTCGTTGTCCGGGCTGCTGGAGGTCCAGGCCCGGTTGGCCTCCTCCACGTACAGGGCCACCCGCCCCCGCCCGTCCACGGCGTAGTTGGCGGAGGCCTGGCGGTCCTCCTCGGCGAAGACCTCCCCCAGCCGCTCCAGGGGGATGTCGTCCGCCATGTGGTGGATGGTGATTTTGCGGATGCTGTCCTGCCGGGGGAAGTCGGCGTTGGGGCTGAGGTAGACGTACTGGGTCATCGGGCTGTTGCGCTCCAGCACCTGGGCCAGCTCCCCCTGGGTGAGCGAGCGCCCCACAGTGTCCGGCAGGCCCCGGACCACGCTGCGCCAGTTGAGCAGGACCACCGCCGCCAGCACGCCGAAGGCGGCCAGCAGCAGGCACACGTCCCGGTATTTGCAGAGCTTTTCCTTCACGTCCCTCCCCCTCTCACGCCAGCACCCGCGCGATGCAGATGCTGTAGACAAACTGGGCCCCCGCCGCCAGGAACAGGAGCTTCACCGCCCCGGAGCTCAGCTGCGCGCCGCCCTCCTGGGGCTCGGCCACGGTGGCGGTCATCAGGGACATGGTCCCCAGGTAGAAAAACCCGGTGTCCATCATGCAGTGGCACGCCAGGGCGGTAAAGCCCGCCCGGTTGGGGCCCTTTTTCCGGTAGACCCGCACCACCAGCACCACCAGGGCGGCCAGGGCGGGCAGGCCCAGCTCCACGGCGATGTGGATGGGGATGTTGTGGATGTGCCAGGTGTTGAAATAGGGGTCGGCGTCCCCCAGGTTCAGCAGCCGCCACTGATACGGCCCCACCCCCAGCAGGGGATTCACCAGGACATAGCCCAGGCCGTTGCGCATCATCTCCAGCCGCTCCAAAAAGGTGGCGATGGAGCTGGGGCGGATGGCAATCGTGGCCGCGGCCACCAGCCCGCCGAACCCGGACATGGCCGCGGCCGCCCAGGGGAGCTCCCGCAGGAAGCAGTCCAGCCGCTCCCACAGGGCCATCAGGGCCAGCAGGTAGGCCAGCTCCACCAGGCACAGCCAGGGGACGCCGGTGCGCCGGGCGGTGAAGTACATCAGCACGCCCAGGCCGACGCCCAGCGCCGCCTTGGCCAGCATCCGGCAGGTGCGGGCGAAGGCCGTCCGCCAGCCCTCCCGCCGCAGCCAGCCCACGGCCAGATAGGCCATGCCCGCCGCCAGGGCCACGAAGCTGCCCATGGACAGGGTGAGGGCCAGCGCCGTCAAAAGCAGGGGCTCCAGCCGGCGCAGCACGGCGGGCAGCAACCCCGTTTCCTCCTCGCCCGGCATCCAGGCCTTCAGGCCGAACCAGGCCATCACCAGGAAAATCCCCAGCGCGTTGGGGTTGCCCAGCATCCCGCCCAGCCGGCCGGCGCTCCCGTCCAGGGCTTTGCCCAGAAACCGCGCCAGCCCCTGGGCCGCCACGCAGCCGGCCCACAGCACGCTCAGGCGGCGGAACAGGCGCAGCTCCTCCCCGTCCAGGCAGGCCATGAGCAGGTAGAGCACCAGCAGCACGGACTGGGTGGCGGTATATCCCCCGGTCAAATACCCATAGGTCACATAGGAGGAGATATCGCCTATCACCAGGTAGGCCGCCAGCGCAATCAGCACCCACAGGTCCACCTTCGCCGCCCCGCGGGACAGGCCCGCAGCGCACAGGATCAGGCCCGTTACCCCCACGGCCTCTGGGGCGCCCACCCCGCCCACCGTCAGGGCGGCCACGGCCAGCAGCATCACGGCCAGCACATAGTGCTCCACCACGCTGTTGACGCCGCCTGCGATTCGCTTAATCATTGCTGAACACCCCCTCCCCCTCTTGAACGCCCGCCGCCAGCACCGGGAGCAGGGTGGCCTGAATGCCCACCTTTTTGCCGATCAGCGTGCACACAAACGCGGCTAAAATCCGCCGCAGGGCGGTCTCGGCCCTCTCCCGGCTGGCGCAGCGCAGCAGCAGAAGCACCTGGCTGGGGCTAACCCGCGCGGCCACGTCGCCGGGGCGCAGGATGGAAAGCCCGAAGTCCCTCAGCGCGTCCATGGCGGCCACCCGCTGCCTGGCCTCCAACGGCTCCTCGCCGCCCTCGGTGATGGTGAGCAGGGCCAGCTGCGCCACGTCGCCGGAGCGGGACATGGACCGGGCGGTCAGGCGGTAAATATCCTGAAACACCGCGTAATCACAAAAAAAGGGGCCCTTTACGCTCCCCCGCTCCAGCAGCTGCTCGCGCACCGCGCCCAGCTCCAGCTTTTTCTCGCTGCCCGCCCTGGATATCTCCTGGTAGAGCGCCACCATCTCCGGCGACAGGGACACCCCCAGCTGATTCATGTACAGCTCCGATATCGTCCTGTAGTGGCGCAGGGCGGTCTGCGTGGCGCCGGAGGCGTGAAGCAGACGGATCAGGAGCAGCTGGGCCCGCTCGTCATAGGGGTCCAGTGTGGTCGCCGTCCGGCATATGTCGATGGCCTCGCTAAAGCGCCCCTGCCCCTGCAAAAGCTTGGCCGCCCCCCAGGATATCTGAAGGTATCTCGTGTGATAGAAGGTGCGCAGGGACAGCGCCCAGGAGTTCACGTCCTCATCCGGGAGAAAATCTCCCCCGTACCGGGGCAGAAACTCCAGCACATCTGAAAGGCTCTCCTCCGGCGCGGCGCTGAATCGGGCGTACAGCCGGTCCAGCTCCTCCGTATCCAAGTGCAGCTCCACCTCGGGAGACCAGGAATAGCACCCCCGGCGGTACAGCAGCACCTTTTTGCCGTCGGGGAAGCCCAGCCCCTCCAGCACCATGCGCGCCCGGTGGAGGATGGTCTTCAGCGCGCCCACCGGGTCCGCCACCTCGGCCTCGCCCCAGACGGCCTCAATGATATCCTCCTGGCTCACGCCCCGCTGGTGGAAGGCGCACAGGTATTGCAGAAACGTCCATACCCGCCGGGAGGACTGCCCATGGGCAGCCGCAGGCTTATCCAGTTTTGAACAGGACAGGGTAAACTCGCCAAAAAATGTGACATACAATGACTTTTTCAAGGCAGTCTTCCTTTCATGGACTCTGCTGTGAGCGCTTTCCTGCGTCAAACGCCTCCGTAATCGGCGAGTACCGGCGTTTTCCCGTAATATTCCGCCATGCCGCCGCTTCTGTCCGTGACTGGGTATTTGCAAAAAGGTGTACTTTTTGGCAAGATGTCCCATCAAACAAAAAAATACTGCCAAGGCATTGAAATACGGCCCTTTGTGTGGTATCCTTTTCTTATAGCAACCACATAAAATAGTTACAAAAAAGTACACTTTTTTAACAAAAAACGTCGGTTCCGCCGGCCCTGGTTCCCTTCCCTGGCGCCGCCCCGAATGCGGCCCTGCGCGGCGGAAATGCCTCCCCTGTTTCAGAAATAAAAAATCACCCCAATGGTCCGCATTGGGGTGATTTTTCGCTCCCTTGCCGCCGCCTTCCGCAGTGAGCGGCAAGGAAAAGAGCCCGGCGCTTTCGCGCCGGGCTCTTCGTTTGCTATGGTTGACGAACCCTTAGTCCGCCAGCAGGTTGCGCTCGGTCTCCTTGTCGAACAGGTGCACCAGCTCACCGGGGAAGGTGAAGTGGATGGTGGTGCCGTAGGGGATGCCGGCGCGGAAGCTCTCAGGCAGGTCGGTGGTGGCCACAACCAGGACCACGTCCTTCTCGGCGCCGTTGTCCTCCTTGGCGGTGACGTGCAGGTGAATCTCGCTGCCCATCATCTCGGACACGTCCACCCGGGCGGCGATGGTATGAGCGCCGCTGCCCTCGGCGAAGGACACGTGCACGGGACGGATGCCCAGAACGATGTCCTTCTCGGGCACGTTCTTGGCCGCCAGCTGCTTCTGGATCTTCTCGGCGATCTCCATGGTCGCGCCGGCCACCTTCACGGCATAGCCACTGCCGGACTTCACCAGACGGGCGTTGAAGAAGTTCATCTGGGGCATTCCGATAAAGCCGGCCACGAAGACGTTCACGGGCGCGTCGAACACCTCCTGCGGGGTGCCGATCTGCTGGATGAAGCCGTCCTTCATGATGACGATGCGGTCGCCCAGAGTCATGGCCTCGGTCTGGTCATGGGTTACGTAGATGAAGGTGGTGTCGATGCGCTGGCGCAGCTTGATGATCTCAGCACGCATCTGGTTGCGGAGCTTGGCGTCCAGGTTGGACAGAGGTTCGTCCATCAGGAAGACCTGAGGCTCACGGACGATGGCGCGGCCGATGGCCACACGCTGGCGCTGGCCGCCGGACAGAGCCTTGGGCTTGCGCTCCAGGTACTGGGTGATGTCCAGAATCTCCGCCGCCTCCTTTACGCGGCGGTCGATCTCGTCCTTGGGCAGCTTGCGCAGCTTCAGGGCGAAGGCCATATTCTCATACACCGTCATGTGGGGATACAGAGCGTAGCTCTGGAACACCATGGCGATGTCACGGTCCTTGGGCTCCACGTTGTTGACCAGCTTGTCGCCGATGTACAGCTCACCCTCGCTGATCTCCTCCAGGCCGGCCACCATACGCAGGGTGGTGGACTTGCCGCAGCCGGAGGGGCCGACCAGCACGATAAATTCCTTGTCCGCGATTTCCAGGTTGAAATCGTGAACTGCCGTCACGCCGCCGTCGTAGATCTTCTTGATGCCTCTCAAACTCAAAGTTGCCATAGCGATGAACCGTAAACGCGCCGCCTCCGCAGCGCATTCTCACCCGCGGGGAGTTTACCCCGGGGGCATTACGGCAAGTCTCCACATTGCCGCACCGCCGGTCCGGCGGATGTTTCCTCCTTTTTTTCTCCTCGGCGCGGCTATGGGCGCGGACGCGCCCAAGGGAGTAGTCGGGCCGGGTGGTTTGATTCCGGGCAGTGCCCGGTGGGGGATGTGCTGCTCCAATTTTAACAAACCACCGGGCGCAGTGTCAAGGGGCTCGCCGCAGTTTTCACAAAAATTTCTCCGCTCCGCTGGCAATTTCCGGCAAAAGAGGACAACGCCTGCGCGCCACTGGCGCACAGGCGTCCTCACCGCCCCAGCTCGGCCTCCGCCGCCTCAATGGCGCGGTCGTGGGCACTCTGCCGTCCCCCCGCCAGCGGCGGGGGGGATATCACTGTTCCAGCTCGGCCTCCGCCGCCCCGATGGCGCGGAAGCGGGGCATAATGCCGATCTTGTCCGGGGTGTGGACGGGGAGCTGATAGATGTCGTGGCCGGGGAACTGGTTCCCCTCCACCAGACAGGGCCCCTCCGGGGTGAAGCACACGTCCCAGCCCACGTAGCCCACCTCCGGCACCACCTGGGCCGCCTCCTTCACCAGCGCCACCGCCCTGTCCCAGTCCGGGAAGGTGAAGCCCTGGATGGGCGCGCCGGTGGCGGGGTGATTCACGTACAGGTTCTTCTGCTTATCCAGCGCCCGGTCGATCACCGTGCCCGTGTCCGGGTCCATGGGGGCCACCATACCGCCGCTGTTGAAGTTGTCCACAAACTTGCCGTTGCCGATGCGGAACATGGCGGTGACCAAATAGACCGCGCCGCTTTTCCCTCGGATCGTCACCATGCGCACCGTGTTGATGGCGCCGGGGTAGATGGCCGCCACCGCCGGATGCTGGACGATTACCTCCTCCAGCTCCAGCAGCGGGGCCCGCTGGGCCAGGTGCTCATATAAAACCTCCGGGGAGGGGTAGTCTTCCCGGTTCACCTTCTCTATCCCCCAGCCGCAGCTCCCCTGGGAGGGCTTGGCCATGAATACCGGATGGTGCGCCAGAAAGGCCAGCACCTCCTCCCGGTTCTCCCCCGTCACCGGCACCCAGTCCCGGCGGAGAAAGGGGGTAAATTTGGCGTTGAACTTGATTTTGTCTCCCAGCTCGTCCATATGGGCCCTGTCGTTATACCGGGCCACCAGCTCGTTGTTCCGCCCCCGGGTGAGGTAGGTGTCCCGCTGCTCCGGGGTGAGACTGTACATCTCAAACAGGTCATAGTCTATATAGCCCGCGCCGTACTTCACCGCGCACGCCCGCATATCCCAGAAGATGGCCAGCCGGGACCGGCCCGTCTTCCGGTGGATGGAGCCGATTTTGTCCAGCATCGCCCTGTAATTCATATTCAGCACCCGCTGAAGCAAATACGATATCTTCATAGGAAATCCCCCTGTTGTCCCAGTTTGCGCATTAAAATGTATGGATATCCTACCACATCCCGGCGGAAAACGCAATGGCTGGAAAACGGTCTTGACAAGCCCGCCCCCTTATTGTATACTAACTATCGCAAATTAGTTTACAATGGAGGGATTCCTATGGCAGCAAGCGCGAAACTCAACACCCGCCGTCTGGCCGTATGCGCGGTGATGGCGGCGGTGATGTGCATCATCGCCCCCGTCTCCATCCCCATCGGCCCCATTTCCATCACCGGCGGCACCCTGGCCATCTACCTGTCGGTCTACCTGCTGGGCGGGGCCTGGGGGACGGCCAGCGTGCTGGTCTACCTGCTGGTGGGCTTTGTGGGCGCGCCGGTGTTCAGCAACTACATGGGCGGCGCCGCCCGCCTGCTTGGCCCCACGGGGGGCTATTTGGTGGGCTATCTGCCCATGGCCTTTCTGGCGGGCCTCATCATCCAGCAGACCTGGCCGCTGAGCGGGCGGGACAAAAAAAGCGCCGCACGCGCCCTGGCCGTCCAGCTTCTGGCCATGGTGCTGGGCACCGCCCTGCTCTACGCCTTCGGCACCGCCTGGTACTGCTTCCAGGCGGGCGTGGACTTGCAAAAGGCCTTAGCCGCCTGCGTGTTCCCCTTCATCCCCTTTGACCTGCTGAAAATGGCCGCCGCGCTGCTGCTGGGCTTCCCCCTCCGCCGGCGGCTGGAGCAGGCGGGGCTGCTGTAGGACGCCGCCGCACCCACACATAAATTATATCCGCCTGAATTTCACCGGGTTCATCGGCTTTGCGTCACGATGGACCCGGTGAATCTCATGGAGCGGCGGCTCCAGCAGCATGGGATGGAACGCCGGGGCGCAGGTCTCCCGGCGACGGCTCGCCCCGGCGCTGGGGCATCCCTTGTGCCCCCTCAGTTCTTATGTGATTTCATCACAGCAAAAAAAGATTTTGCCAGTATAATAGTAGATGTATCCAATCCATGAGGAGGTCTCAATTATGGCAGTGAGAATAAAACGGCGGGCCGTTGTGGACGGCAGCGCCTGCGTCGCCTGCGGCTGCTGTGCGAAGGTGTGCCCGCTGTCCGCCATTCAGGTCCGGCACGGCATTCGGGCGGTGGTCAACGGGGACAAGTGCGTGGGCTGCGGCAAATGCGCTGGAGAGTGCCCCGCGTCGGTCATCTCAATCGAGGAGGTGCGGCCATGAAAAAGCGCTGGTATGATTACCTGTGGATCGTCGAGCTGACCTATCTGGCGCTGGGCTTCTTCAACATTCTGTTTACCTGGCTGGGCCTGCTGTTCTTTTTTATCCCGCTGATCATTGCCGCCATCCGCGGCACAAAGGGGTACTGCAACCGCTACTGCGGCAGGGGGCAGGTATTCGGGCTGCTGGGCGGGCGGTTTGGCCTGTCCCGAAAAAAGGATATCCCCGGCTGGATGAAAAGCAAATGGTTCCGCTACAGCTTCCTGATCTTCTTTTTCATCATGTTCTTCCAGATGCTGTGGAATACTTACCTGGTGTTTGCCGGCGCGCAGGATCTGCGGCAGGTGGTGACGCTGCTTTGGACCTTTAAGCTCCCCTGGAACTGGGCCTATCACGGGACGCTGTTCCATCCCGGCGTGGCGCAGTTTGCGTTTGGGTTCTACAGCGTTATGCTGACCTCCACCGTGCTCGGCCTGATCACGATGGTGCTGTTCAAGCCCCGGAGCTGGTGCGTGTACTGCCCCATGGGGACGATGACGCAGCTGATCTGCAGGGCCAAGCACCGGAAGGGTGACATTGTCACGGAAGAAGCCTGAGCCTTCGGCTATCATAAAGCCATCATACGACAAAAAGGAGACAGAGAATATGTCCGCAGTCAATATCAATTCAGCCAATTTTTCAATGGAGGTCATGAACTCCGACCGCCCCGTCCTGCTGGACTTCTGGGCGCCCTGGTGCGGCCCCTGCCGCATGGTGGCCCCCATTGTGGAGGAGATCGCCGAGGAGCGCCCCGACCTCAAGGTGGGCAAGGTCAACGTGGACGAACAGCCGGAGCTGGCCCGGCAGTTCGGCGTATCCAGCATCCCCACCCTGGTGGTGATGAAGGAGGGCAAAATCGTAAACCAGGCCATGGGCGCCCGGCCCAAGAGCCAAATCCTGGCCCTGCTGTGAGGGCGCCGCCATGGGTTCTTGACATTTTGAAGGGCCCGGCCTCCAGGAATACAGCGCCGCTCCCGGTGCGGTACTGCTGAACGAACGACCGCCGCTTGATTCAACAGGCCACGGCCTGCGGCACGGATCAAACATCAAAAAGCTCCCTCCCCAAGCTCCGGCGGAGCTTGGGGAGGGAGCTTTTCACGGACCTCACAGCCCGGCCAGCCTTTTCTCATCCAGGAGCTCCACCGTCCCCCGGGACAGACTGACCATGCCCTCGCCCTGAAAATAGCGGAGCATCCGAGTGACCACCTCCCGGTGGGTCCCCAGGTGCCTGGCGATGGCCTCGTGGGTGATGGACAGCCGCGCCGTCCCCTCGATGGCGGCCTCGTCCAGCAGGAACGCGGCCACCCGCTTGTCCATGCTCCTCCATAGGACCTGCTCCACCAGCCACATGACCTCAGAAAACCGGGCCGCCATAACCTCGTTGGTGTAGTTGGCCGCGGGAGCGGATTCCTCCATCACGCCCCGGTACACCTCCGCGGGGATGACCCAGAGGCCGGTGTCCCTCTCCGCCTCAATGGTGATGTCAAATTGTGCGCTTCGCAGCATACACGAGGCGGAAAACAGGCAGATATCCCGGTCAAACAGGCGGTAGACCGTGACCTCCCGCCCCTCCTCCGAGAGAATATAGGCTCGGAGCTGGCCGGACTCCACCAGCAGCAGCCCGGTGCAGTCCGCGCCGCTGTGGAGCACGGCCCCCTTTTTCACCTGCCGGTACACCAGGCTGGCCAGGATGCGGCCGCGCTGGGCCTCCGACAATTTGGCCCATATGGGGAAACAGTCCTGAAACTCCATGCCGCGCCGAGCTTACGCTCTCCAGAGGCTGTGCAGGTTGCAATAAGCGTAGACGGCCTCCACCTCGTCCCCTCCGCACAGGGCGAAGCAGACCTCCGGCTTGTCGCCGGGCTGCAGCAGCTTGAGCTGGCTGCCCTGCTTGGTCTGAAGGGAGACCCACTCAATATAGTGCTCGGGCAGCATGGGATGGTCCACGGAGCCCACCTGCACCTTGACCAGATCGCCCTCCACCTGATACACGGGGAGGTGCTTCTCGGCGGCGGCATCGGTGGTGCCGGGGATCATCTCCGTCATTTTCTGCCCGCAGCACATCACCGGGACGCCGGCATTTTTGACCATAGCGACGATGTTGCCGCAGTGCTCGCAGATATAAAATTTTTGTTTCATTGTTTTGTTCCTCCTGATTTTTATTGATGGGAGCGGCCACAATCCGCCGCGCTTCCCCCGTTTCCAGCCGCGCGCTCCAGAGCCCGCTTCCGGCCGGGGTCAATGCCCACACCCCGCAGATCAGCACATCTCCCCAGGCCGGAGTAACGCATCACTGATATGCGGCGTGAGTATAGCATACCCCATACCGCAAAAAAGTCAAGCCCTGCGCCTCGCGGCGGGAACGCGGGCATTTTCATTATACCTTCTGTCCCGGGTTTTGAAACAGCCCAGGCAGAAGAATCCCTCCAGCGCGGCGCCAAACCACCGCAAAGCGGCTTCGCCGCAACAGCTGTGGCGCTGCCGGTACTGCCGCTCACCCTTGGGGCAGATAGGCAACCAGCTCCTCCACCGTGTCCCGCATTCCCCGCCGGAACCACACCTCAATCCAGCCATACAGAAAAAAGCCCACATAGGCGGAGGAATAAGCGGCGGCAATCTCCTGCTCCGGCTTGAACCCGCACAAATCTAAAATGATGTCTTTGAGCAGATAGACCAGCCCGCGTTGATTCAGCAGGCTGTAAAAATCCCGGTTCGCCTCAAAATGGGAAAACACAATCCGAACCGTTTCCCTCACAGACAGGTCAGGGGCCTCCTTGCATTGATCCACCCACTCCTGAACTAAACGCCCAATGTGCGCCTTGACGATATCCTTTTTTTCCTCGAAGTTGCGGTAGAAGGACGTGCGTCCCACCCCGGCCCTGTCGCACAGCTCGCTGATGGAGATATCAGCCAGCGGCTTCTCCTCCAGCAGCGCCAGCATGGCGCCGGTGAGCTGCTCCACCACGTAGACGTTCCGGCTCTCGTTGCTGTACGGTGATACATTTTTCCTCTTTTGTTCCATTTTTTCCGCCTCCATTGACAAGCCCGTCCGCTTCTGTTACATTCATATCGCCGTTACGATTGTTCCGCATCATAACACATCAAAATAAATCTGTCAAGGGAGCGCGTCGGAAATGTCATTGACACAAAAAAGGCTGTTGATCCTGGCCGCCATCGCTGTGCCGGCGTTTGTGCTGGGCCGGCTGGCGGTACGAGCCGTGCTGAATTTCCTGGTGGGGGGCACGCTGTTTGGAGGAAACGTCCTATGAGCAAAGCGGTGAAAGAAAAGCGGGGGAAGGCTGTGCCGGTCTGGATGGGCATCGCAGTATTTCTGCTGGCCTTCGGGGCCGGAGCGGTGTCCAAAACCGCAATTAAGCCCGCCTGGGCCAAAGAATACTCCGCCCAGTGGAGCGACGCGCTGGGCACGTTGAAAACCGACCTCCCCTACGGCGAGGGGGCGGCCAACAAGTTCGACCTCTACCTCCCCGCCGAGGGCGGCAAAGGCAGCTACGGCCTGGTGGTCTATCTCCACGCCGGCGGCTTCACCACGGGGGACAAGACGGACGACCGGGATATGCTGGCGTGGCTGTGCTCCAAGGGCTACGTGGCGGCGGGCATCAACTACACCCTGCGGGATGAGGCGCACCCGGAGGCCAGCGTCCTCACCCAGTCCAACGAGATCAAGACGGCGGTGCCCCAGGTCATCCAGGCCGCGGAGCAGGCCGGGTATCCCATCGGCAAGATGACGGTGGCGGGGGGCTCGGCGGGGCACTGCCTGGCCATGATCTACGCCTACCGGGACGGGGCCCAGGCCCCGGTGCCCGTGGTGTTCACCTTCGGCGCGGTGGGGCCGTCCAGCTTCTATCAGGAGGACTGGGGCGTTTTCGGCCTGGACCAGAGCGACGAGGCCTGCGCGGAGCTGTTCAGCGTGATGGCCGGGGTGGAGATCACCGCCGAGGAGGTGGCGGACGGCTCCTATCTGGAGAAGGTAAAGCCCATCGCCGCCGCCGAGTGGGTGAAGGAGAACCCCGTCCCCACGGTGGCGGCCTACGGAACCCACGACCGGGTACAGCCGTTTTTGGCCTCTCTGCGGCTGAAGGCCGCCCTGGAGGAACACCATGTGGACCACAAATACTTTGAGCTCCCCCACTCCGGCCACGCCCTCCAGAACGACGACGCCTTGTCACGTCAGTGGATGGAGGCCATTGCAGAGTATCTGGACAAATATATGCCGGTAAACGATGTACCAGGATACGGCGATTGACCTCGAATGAGCGGAGGCGGCCATCGCCGGCCAACATGGGCAGTCCTGCCCCGGGCGCAGCGGGCACGCCGGCGCGCCCCTGTTCCCCATACCGCCGGAGTTTTCCACGCAGGGGCGGGAGAATTTCACGATACCCTCCATAATTGACTTGCATTTTCCGCCGCTTCTGCTATAATGAAGATGAGAAATTTTTGTGTTTCACGTGAAACATCAGTTTCATTTCTTTAGAGAGGTGACTGCCATGTTAAACGGTATTTCCCCATATAGCGGCTATGCCGCCTACGGTGCAGCCTATACCAACCGCGCCGCCTTCCTGCAGGGCCCGGACAAGGCCCAGGCCGCCCAGCGCTCCGCCCCCATGTGGGGAGCCCGGAAGGCCGCCCAGCCGGAAAACCCCGTCCAGCCCGTGGCCCCCGTGCGCCTGGTGGATCCCCAGGAGGACCCCGCCCAGCAGGCCATGCTGCGCTATCATTCCGACCCGGCGGAGATGGCCGTGCGGATGCGCATCCAGCAGCCCGGCGACCCCGCCCAGACCCCCGCTCTGGGCAAGGCCCAGGCCGCCGGCCAGCCCCAGCAGGCCCAGGCCCCCGCTTTGGAGGAGGCCAGGAACCCCCAGGAGGTTATGGAGGAGGGCGAGTGCCAGACCTGCAAGGAGCGCAAGTACCAGGACGGCTCGGACGACCCCGGCGTGTCCTTCAAGACCCCCACCAACATCGCCCCCGACCAGGCGGCCTCCGCCGTGCGGGGCCATGAGAACGAGCACGTGGTCCGGGAGCAGGCCAAGGCCCGCCAGGAGGACCGCAAGGTGGTCAGCCAGTCCGTCACCTACCACACCGCCATCTGCCCCGAGTGCGGCAAGGCCTACGTGTCCGGCGGCACCACCCGCACCGTCACCAAGGCGGACAACAGCGCCCAGGCCCAGCAGCAGCCCCAGGAGGAGAATCCCTACGCCCCCTTCTCCGCCGTGGCCTGACCCCAAAGCAGTAAAAAGGACTTCGGAGTGTTCTCCGAAGTCCTTTTTTCATGCCAGCTCCAGATGATAGTCGCACCGCTCCTCCACCTGGCAGGCGCTGAAGTAGCGCTCCTCCAGGGGAATCCAGCGCTCCCGGAATGTCTCCACCTGCTCCGGTCCGTCCCGCCGGGCCACCCGGCGCAGCTGCTCCTCCGGAGCCACGCTGAGAAACACCCGCCGGTGGTAATAGTCCCATAGCTTGGGATGGCAGGAGTAGGACCCCTCCACCACCGTCACGCAGGACGGCTTCAGCGAAATGGGCTCGCCCAGCTCCCCGGTCCGGCAGCTGTACGGCCGGTACGCCGGCGCCTTCCCCTCAGCCAGCGGGACCAGCACCTCGCTCAAAAACCGCTCGTGGTCGATGTTGCCGCCCGGCTGGGCCAGGCGCTCCTTGGTGCGCTGCTCCGGCCGGAGAAAAAAGTGGTCCATATGCACCACGGCCAGGCCCAGGCTCTCCTCCAACTGGGCAGCCAGCGTGCTCTTGCCCGAAGCGCACCGCCCCTCAATGGCCACGATGGCCCGCTCCCCCCGGTCCCGCAGCTGCTCCAGCTCCCGCAGCAGCGCCACCAAGGAGAACGAGCGCTTCACCACCCGATAGGCCGGACGGTAGGCCGCCCGGTAGGTGGGGCTGTGGGACAGCGGACAACACCCCTCGCTGATATAGCGCTCCAGATAGGCCTCCAGCTCCTGAACGGTAAAGGCGAACACCTTCTCCTCCGTTAGCTTTCGAAGGGCGTCCAGCTTGCTCAAAAAGGTTTTGCGCCGGCCGCGGTGAAGCTCCGCCGAGCGGAAAAAGTCCTGGTTCAGCGTGCGCAGCGCCTCGTCGCTGAATTCCAGGGCGGCCAAGGCCACCCGGACCATGCCGTTGCCAATGTCCTCCACCGGCGAGACGTTCAAATCCGTGGGCGTGGCGGCCCGCTCCGCCCGGAGCCAGGCCAGGGTGGCGTTGGGCTCGCAGAGCAGGTGCTCCCCGCCAAATTCGTTTTGAAAAATCAACTTTACCGCGTCGCAGGGCTTCATCAGTGGATAGCGCCTGGCGTGGTCGGTCAGAACACGGCACAGCTCCAAATGATGGGCAGCTTCCATCCGTCAGTCCCGTCCTTTCCGCGTTGCGGCGACAGCGCCGGTTTTCTGGGTGCGTAAAGAAAAGGGTATGCGCCTTCCCATGTGGAAAAGTGCATACTCTCCTCGGTATACGCGCACAGGCGGCGCGGAAGGGCCAGGGCCCTTCCGCGCCGCCCGCCGTGCTCTATTTTAGCAAGCTTCGGCCCGGCTGTCAAGACAGAATTCGAAACAAAAAAGCCTGAAAAGCGCCGCTTTACTGGGCAGTTACGGCAGATTTGGATATAGTTTCCAGGGAAGCCGTGGGGTGACGGCGGCGCAGCCGGGCGATGCAGGCCACGCAGGCGGGAATGAGGAACAGGTCCGCGCAGATCCAGGCCGCGGGGGAGGCAAAGCAGGCCGCGGTATAGCCCAGCATGGGCACAAAGACATAGCCCACCACCGTCCGGGCGATCATCTCCAGCACGCCCGCCAGAATGGCGAAGGTCCCAAAGCCCATGCCCTGAATGGAGAAGCGCAGAATGTTCACCAGGGCCAGCGGGAAGTAGAAGGCGGTCAGCGTGATGATATAGCGGGTGGTCAGCGCCACCAGCGTCTCCACCCCGGCCTCTCCGGGGTCCAGGAACATCATCGTCGCCTGGGGCGCCAGGAACAGCATGGCCACAAGGGCCATTCCGGAATAGATCAGCCCCAGCAGGGAACAGGCGCGCACCCCTTGGGGCAGCCGGTCCAGCTCCCCTGCGCCCACGTTCTGTCCGCAGTAGGTGGCCATGGCGGAGCCCATGGCGTCAAAGGGGCAGCACAGCAGCTGGTAGACCTTGTTGGCGGTGGCCACGGCGGTGACGTAAACGCTGCCCAGACCGTTCACGGCAGTCTGCATCACAATGGAGCCGATGGCGGTGATCGAGTATTGCAGGCCCATGGGCAGGCCCATGGCGCACAGGTCCCTGCACGCCTCCGGGCTGAAGCGGCTCTCCTCCCGCGTCACGTGGAGGATGGGGAATTTGCGGACCATATAGATCAGGCACGCCACCCCAGACACCGCCTGGGACGCCACCGTGGCAATGGCCGCCCCGGCCACGCCCCAGTGGAACAGCAGAATGAAGGCCAGGTCCAGCACAATGTTCAGCGCCGCGGACAGGGCCAGGAAATACACCGGAGTGCGGCTGTCCCCCAGGGCACGGATGATGCAGGACAGCATATTATAGAGGAACACCGCCGGGATGCCCATGAAAATTACGAAAATATAGGCGTAGGCGTCCGCAAACAGGTCCTCCGGGGTGTCCATGGCGGTGAGGATGCCGTGGCAGAATATCCCCGTGCCCACCGTGAGCACCAGGGCGATTGCGGCGGACAGATAGGCGGCGTTGGCCACGAACCGGCGCATCTGCGGATAGTCCTTCGCGCCCATCCGCTGGGCCACAGGGATGGCAAAGCCGCTGCACACGCCCAGGCAGAACCCGATGACGAAAAAGTTGATGGACCCGGTGGCCCCCACGGCCCCCAGCGCCTGGGAGCCCAGCAGCTTGCCGACAATCATGGCGTCCACCATGTTATACATCTGCTGAAACAGCAGGCCGAACAGCGTGGGCAGCGTAAAACCCAGCAGCAGCTTCATGGGGCTGCCGGAGGTTAAATCTTTGGTCATAACAGTGCCTCCTTCCTAAAGGTGGGATTGTGGTTGCAATCAAGCCGGGCCTCCCTGGTCCCCGCCCCAGCTTTCGCACTATTATAGCCGCTTCACCAATAATTGCAAGGGGTGTTTTTCACAATCTTCATCCCTCTTTTTTCCGGATTCTTAGCTGATAGTCCCTGGTTTTCTCCCCTTATTTTTCGCTTTTTCCATGTGAAAGATATAAAATAGCGTGTTTTCTCCCCAGTTCATTCGTCATTTTGCCCAACATTTCCTTTTTTACCCAAATAGCGCCCAAACCTGCCGCGGTACTTCCCCTCCATGCTCCCTCGGGGGAAGAATTGCCGCCGGAATCGCCTCAAAACATTGACATCCGCCTGTCGAATTGATAAAATGGTATCATTCGAGTGTCCGGCGGTCCGCCGAGCCGCCGGCGCCTTATTGTCCATGGAGGGAAGGATCAATGTATCATTGCCAACTTCAATTCTACTTGGTAGGCCAGGAACCCGGTATATTGGACCAGCTTCAGGAAATGCCCCCATTGGAGCATTTTTCTCACTCGTTTTCCCGCAGCGCAGCGCCGGACGCCGGCCTGTGCGCCGGGGCCGACGCGATTTGGGCCGACCTGAGCACATTGGAGGACGACCCCGCCGCCGCGCTGGACGCGCTGCTCAGCGCCAAGCGCCCCCAGACCCAGCTCATCGCCATCGCCCGCCAGGCCCAGCTGCCTCTGCTCACCCGGCTCCTGCCCCAGCTTCAGGATATTTGGACCGCCCCTATGCTCCCGGAGGAGGTCCGCTTCCGCTTCCTGCGCTGGCAGCAGGGCTGTAAGCAGGAAAAGGACCTGTGGGAGACCAGCCATTTCTTGGAGTCCGCCATCAACAGCGTGCCCAACCTGGTCTGGTATAAGGATAAGGACGGCGTCCATGAGAAGGTGAACGACAGCTTCTGCCGCACCGTCAAAAAGACAAAGGAGCAGGTTCAGGGCCGCCGCCACGCCTATATCTGGGACGTGGAGCAGGACGACCCCGCCTGCATCGAGTCGGAGCGGGAGGTTATGACCAAGCGGGAGACCTGCGTGTCGGAGGAAAAGGTCCTCACCGGGGAGGGGGAGCGGCTGCTCACCACCTATAAATCCCCCCTGTACGATTTGGACGGCTCCGTGATGGGCACGGTGGGCGTAGCCATCGACGTGACCCAAGAGCGGGCCTATCAGCAGGAAATCATCCGGAAAAGCCAGATTCTGGAGACCCTGTTCACCACCATGGACTGCGGCATCATGTGCCACTCCCTGGACGGACAGCACATCATCAGCGTCAACCAGGCCGCGCTGAAGCTGCTGGGCTACTCCTCTCAGGAGGAGCTGCTGGAGAACGGCTTCGACATGGTGGCCTCCTCCGTGTTGGAGGAAGACCGGCAGACGCTGCGGGAACGCATCATGTCCCTGAACACCCCGGGGGACAGCGTCAGCGTGGAGTACCGCGTGCACCACGCTGACGGCAGCCTGCTCCACATCATGGGCAACGTCAAGCTGATCGAGGAGGAGGGCGAGCTGTTCTATCAGCGCTTCCTGCTGGACTGCACCGCCCAGAAGCTGCGCGAGCAGCAGGAGCGGCTGGAAAACCAGCGGCGACAGGACGAGCTGATCCACGCGCTGAGCATTGACTACAGCCTGGTGTGCTACTTCGACCTGGATTCCGGAGAGGGCAGCCTGCTGCGCGCCACAGACAGCAGCGAAAGCCCCTTCGCCCTGTTCTCCGACAGCCCCTCCCTCCAGACCGCCATGGACCGCTATATCGACCGCTTTGTCTACCCCGAGGACCGGGACGCCCTGCGGGACGCCTGCTCTCATGAGCGGCTGCGGGAGGAGCTGTCCCAAAGCACTAACTATGTCGTCAATTACCGCGCCATGGACGGACAGCAGACGGTCTACTACCAAATCAAGGCCGTGCGGGCCGGCGCGTGGGACAGCCGCCGCGGCGTGGTCATCGGCTTCTGCAACGTGGACGATGAAACCCGGCGGGAGCTGGAAAAGAAGACGCTGCTGGAGGATGCCTTGTCCCAGGCCAACCGGGCCAGCAAGGCCAAGAGCACCTTCCTGTCCAATATGTCCCACGACATCCGCACCCCCATGAACGCCATCGTGGGCTTCACCACCCTGGCCCTCACCCATGTGGAGCGCACGGACCAGGTGGAGGAGTACCTGAAAAAAATTCTCACCTCCGGCAACCATTTGGTGAGCCTGATCAACGACGTGCTGGATATGAGCCGCATTGAAAGCGGCAAAATGCGGCTGGACGAGACGCTGTGCAGCCTGCCCGACATCCTCCACGGCCTGCGCAGCATCGTCCAGGCCGACATACGCGCCAAGCAGCTGGATCTGTACATCGACACGGTGGACGTCATCGACGAGGACATCTACTGCGACAAGCTGCGGCTCAACCAGGTGCTGCTCAACCTGCTGAGCAATTCCATCAAGTACACCCCCGCGGGCGGCATCGTCAGCGTGCGCATCAGCGAGCGGCCCGGCGCCCCTGCCGGATACGCCAACTACGAATTCTGCATCAAAGACACCGGCATCGGCATGAGCCCCGAGTTCGTGGCCCACATCTTCGAGCCCTTTGAGCGGGAGCGCAACTCCACCATCAGCGACATCCAGGGCACCGGCCTGGGCATGGCCATCACCAAAAACATTGTGGACATGATGAACGGCTCCATCATGGTCAAAAGCGACCAGGGCATGGGCACGGAGTTCATCGTCTCCCTCACCTTCCGCCTCAGCTCCGCCCCCAAGGAGCCCGTGACCATTCCGGCGCTGAAAAACTGCCGCGCCCTGGTGGTGGACGACGATTTCAACACCTGCGACAGCGTCACCTATATGCTCCAGCAGATCGGGCTGCGGGCGGAGTGGACCCTGTCCGGGCGGGAGGCTGTGCTGCGCACCCAGCAGGCCATCTCCCGCGGGGACAGCTATCACATCTATGTCATCGACTGGCTCATGCCCGACATGAACGGCGTGGAGGTGGCCCGCCGCATCCGCAAGGCGGTGGGCGACGATGTGCCCATCATCATCCTCACCGCCTACGACTGGTCGGACATTGAGGAGGAGGCCCTTGAGGCGGGCGTCACCGCCTTCTGCGGCAAGCCGCTGTTCCTGTCCGAGCTGAAAAGCTGCCTGCACGGCGTGGCCGCCGCCAGGGCGGCCGAGGGCCCCTTCCAGGAGGAGGACGCCGAGGCGCAGCCCGCCCCGCAGCCGCCCAAGACCCGCTCCGGCCACATCCTGCTGGCGGAGGACAACGAGCTCAACCAGGAGATCGCCACCGCCATTCTGGGCGAGGCCGGCTTCACCACCGAGGTCGCGTCCAACGGACAGCTTGCCGTGGATATGCTGCAGCGCTCCCAGCCGGGATATTACAACCTGATCCTGATGGACGTGCAGATGCCCGTCATGGACGGCTACGCCGCCACCCAGGCCATCCGCGCCCTGGACAACCGGGAGCTGGCCTCCATCCCCATTCTGGCCATGACCGCCAACGCCTTCGAGGAGGACCGGCAGACCGCCCTCAAGTCCGGCATGAACGGCCATATCGCCAAGCCCATCAACATCGACACCTTATTTAAAACCTTGGACAGCATACTGGCGTAAGCCTCTTTCCCTGAAAAAGCACCCCCGGCGGCTGTGCCGCCGGGGGTGCTTTTTCACTTGACCAGCAGCGCCACGGTCTCCACATGGGCCGTCCTGGGAAACAGGTCCACCGCCTCCGCCTTTACCGCCCGGTAGCCCAGGGGTGCGAAGCGCTTTACGTCCCGGGCCAGGGTGGCCGGGTCGCAGGAGACGTACACCACCCGGTCCGGCCCCATCCGGGCGACGGCGTCCACCACGCTGGGGTCCAGGCCCTTCCGGGGCGGGTCCACCACCGCCACATGGGGACGGATCCCCTCCCCCTCCAGCCGGGCGGCCAGGTCCGCCGCGTCGCCGCACTCGAACCGGGTTTTGCCCTCCAGCCCGGCCCGCCGGGCGTTCTCCCTGGCGTCGGCCACCGCCTGGGGCACGATCTCCACCCCGATCACCCGCCCGGCCCGCTCCGCCAGCGTCAGGCTGATGGAGCCGATGCCGCAGTACAGCTCCACCACCGTCTCCGTCCCCGTCAGCCCGGCAAAGTCCAGCGCCCGGCGGTAGAGCACCTGCGTCTGGGCCCGGTTCACCTGGAAGAAGGAGGGCACCGACAGCCGGAACACATGGCCGCACAGCTCCTCCTCCAGCCAGTCCCGGCCCCAGAGGGTGCGGTACTCCTCCCCCAAAATCACGTTGGTTTTCCGGGGATTCACGTTGAGCACCACCCCCGCCAGCCCCGGCGCGGCCCCCCGCAGGGCGTCCACCAGCTCCTCCTCGTGGGGCAGGCTTCTGCCGCCGGCCACCACGCAGCACAGCGCCTCTCCGGCCCGATTGGTGCGCAGAAACAGGTGCCGCACCAGCCCCTTCCCCGTCCGCTCGTTATAGGCGGGGACGTGGAAGCGCTCCATCCAGCCCTTGAAGGCGGCGCGGCAGGCCGTGTCCGCCTCCGGCTGGAGCAGGCAGTCCTCCACATCCACCACCCGGTGGCTGCGCGGTGCATAGTAGCCCACCGCTCCGTCCGCCACGGGCAGCTGCACCTTGTTGCGGTAGCGCCGGGTATCCTCCGCGCCGTGGATCACCGGCACGGCGATCTCCGCCCCGCCGATGCGCCGCAGGGCGTCCTCCACCCGCCGGCGCTTGGCCTCCAGCTCCTCCCGGTAGCTCATGTGCCGGAACTGGCAGCCGCCGCACAGGCCGTAGTGGGGACAGTCGGGCTGCGTCCGCTCCGGCGATGGCTCCAAAATCCGCTCCACCCGGCCCCAGGCCGCGCTGTGGCCCACGTGCTCGATGAAGGTCTCCACCCGCTCGCCCCGGAGGGCGCCCTTGACAAACACCGCCATACCCTCAATCCGGGCGACCCCCTCGCCGCCGCTGCCGTAGCCCTCGATGGCGGCGGGGTAGACCCTCCCCTCTCTCAGCATGGGGCCCCACCCCCTCCCTGGGCCCTGTGCAGCTTGTGGAGCTCCTTTTTCCGCCGGTTGGAAAAGCGGTCCTCCTCGCTGTACACGCAGCCGCAGTATTTTTGCAGATACAGCCCCAGTGCCCTGGCCTCCTCCTGGCCCTCCCGGAAGCGGGGACGGAAATCGTAGGGCGCGAACTCCACCCCGTACTTCTCCCCCATCCTGGCCCCGGTGGCACAGATCAGCGCCCGGTCCTGATAGGGGGACACCAGCAGAGTGGTGGAAAAACGGTCAAAGCCGTGCTCGGCGGCGTACTGGGCGGTGCGCTCCATGCGGCAGGCGTAGCAGTAGCCGCAGCGGCGGTCGCTGTCCGCGGCCACCGCCGCCGTGAACTGGCGCAGGCCGTAGAAGTCCTCCTCCTCCACGGCAAGGCCGATGTCCTTCGCGTACTGCCGCAGGGTGTCCCGCCGGGCCTTGTACTCCTGGAAGGGGTGAATGTTGGGGTTGTACCAAAAGCCCACGGGCTCCACGCCCTCCTCCCGCAGCAGCTTTACGCAGGCCACGCTGCACGGCGCGCAGCAGATGTGAAGCAGGGTGCCGCTCATAGCCGCGCCTCCTCTCCGTTGTGGATGAAACGGCCAAGACCGCAAAAAGCGGTCCCGGCCGTTTTGTGGTTACACCAGATAGCCCAGGCCGCGGAGCACCGCGTACATCCCGGCGGCCGCCTCCCCCCGCAGGGCGGGGGCGGCGGGGCTGATCTGGCTCAGGGGGGCGTACAGCATATCGCCGTCCACCTCCAGCGCCTCCTCCAGCCCCCAGGCCAGCACGGCCAGGCTGCCCCAGGCCCAGTCCGAGAAGGCCGCCATATCCGGCTCCTGGGAGATAATGATCTGGGCGTACTCGCTCTCCGCCAGCGCACCGTAGCGCTTGATGCCCAGATTCAGATAGCAGGCCATGCGGCCCATGACGGTGAGAAACTCCTCATGCGTGAGCACGCCGTCCGGGTCAAACAGGCCGTCCCCTTTTCCCTGCACCAGCCCCAGAGAGGCGATGGCGTTCACCGACTCGGCATACCAAATCCCCTCGGGCACATCGGAAAACTGGTTCTCTCCGAAATAGTTCACGTTGAGCACCCGGGCCAGCATCACGCACAGCTGGGCGCGGGTGAGCTTGTCCTCCGGGGAGTACGCCCCGCCGCCGGTGCCGTTGAGCAGCCTGTACGCCCCCATGGCGTTCACCGCCCGGCCGTAGGCGCTCTCCTCCACGTCGGAGAACCAGCGGCTCTCGTACTCCAGGCCCAGCCTTTCCGCCACCTCGGGCACGGGCAGCTCCTCAAAAACATGGCCGTTATTGTAGTACACGCTGGTCTGGGGGGGCAGGGCCGCGAACAGGGCGGCCAGGACCGCCTCGTCCGTCTCCGGGTCCACATAGAACGCGCTGGTGTCCAGCACCATCCCCACCTGGGCGTCCTTCTCCTCCCCGCACAGGGCCAGGGCCACCGCGCTGGCGTACGCATCGTCCACCAGCAGCGTGGGGATGACCCCCACCCTATCGGTGGTATTGGCCTCGCTGGAGTAAAAACGGGCGAACGTGACCTTCAAACCGTCGCCGTCAAAGAGTTCCGGGTAAACCTCCCCGTCCAAAACGGTCTGGGCCACGCCCTTGCCGTAGCTGCGGCTGCCGATGACCACGCCCCGGCCCGTATCCCGCACGCCGGCGGACAGCAGCTCGGAGGAGCTGGCGCTGCCCTCGTCGATGAGCACCACCACCGGCTTGCGGGTGACGGCCTGCGCGGCGCTGTCCTCCGCGCTCATGCCACCCTGCCCGTCCTCAAAATACAGGTAACGCCCCGGCCCGTTCAGGGCGCCCAGCATCTCCACGGCGGCGGCGGTATAGCCCCCCGCGTTGCCCCGCAGGTCGATGATCCAGCGCTCCACCTGACTGTCGTACTCCTTCAGCCCCGCTTCAAACTCCTTGCCGGTGTCCACGCCGAAGCTGGTGCAGATGACATACCCCGTTCCGTCCTCCAGCACCTGGAACCGGGTGGTGGGGATGACCAGGGGCCGGCGGATGATGGTGTACGGCGCGCTCACCCCATCCCGCAGCACCGTCACGTTCACCTGGCTGCCCTCCTCGCCCAGCAGCAGCTCCTGATCGCTCTCGCTGGCGGGGACGCAGGAGGTCCCGTTGATCTCCACAATCAAATCCCCCGCCCGCAGCTGCGCATTCTGCGCCCCGCCGCCGGAGAACACCTCTTTCACCAAAATGCCCTGCTCGGTGTACTCAATGGACACGCCGATGCCCGCCGTGCTCATCACTTCCCCCTCCAGGCGGCCCAAAAACGCCTGGTATGCCTCTTGACTCATGTACTCCGTGTACGGGTCCAGCGTGCTCAGCAGAGCGTCCAGGCTGTCCGCCTCATAGGCCCCCTCCGGCAGCTCCTCGTAATAGTAGATTTCCAGCAGCTCAATGGCCTGCTCCACCGTCAGCGCGCTGGCCGGAGCGATGAGCAGGACCAGGGCCAGCAGCGCCGAGGCCAGACGGACGACATATTTTTTCATGACAGTTCTCCTTTACCCATCAGGTGGGTTTTGTAAATTGACAAACGGGCCGGCTTCGATTAAACTAAGTATATCACACAATTACTACAATGGGGTGAATATTTCATGGTAAACTTTACTGAATTTTCCTTCCCCTCCCGGGACGGGACGCACAAATGCAATGTCAGCCTGTGGACGCCGGAGGGCGAGCCCCGGGCGGTGGTGCAGCTTGTCCACGGCGTGGCGGAGTACGCCGGGCGGTACGACCACTTCGCCCGCTACCTGGCGGACCACGGCTTCGTGGTGTGCGGCGAGGACCACCTGGGCCACGGCAAGACGGTGGACGACGGCAAATACGGCTACTTCGGCAAGAAGGACGGCTGGACCCTGGTGACGGCGGACGTGCGCCAGCTGCGCGTTCTCATGGGGGAGAAATATCCCAGCCTGCCCTACTTCCTGCTGGGCCACTCCATGGGCTCCTTCCTGGCCCGGACGTATCTGTGCAAATACCCCGGCACGGTGGACGGCTGCATCCTGTCCGGCACCGGCCAGGAGAAGCCCGCCCTGGTGGCCGCGGGCAGGGCGGTGGCCTCCGCCGTGTGCGCCCTGCGCGGGCCGGAGGCGGTGAGCAAGCTGGTGGACCAGCTCTCCCTGGGGGCCTACAACAAGCAGTTCGCCCCCAACCGCACCACGGCGGACTGGATCTGCCGGGACGAGGCGGTGGTGGACGCCTATTTGAAGGACCCCTTCTGCACCTTCAAGCCCACCGCCGGGATGTTCCGGGACATGATGGGCGGCCTGCAGTACATCGCCAGCGAGGAGGGCCTGTCCAACATGGACCCGCGCACCCCCGTTTATCTGTTCTCCGGCGACCAGGACCCGGTGGGCTCCAACGGCGCGGGAGTGCGGACGGTGTACGGCTTCTTCCAGGACCACGGCACCCGCGATTTGACCATCAAGCTCTACCCCGGCGGGCGGCACGAGATGCTCAACGAGATCAACAAGGGCGAGGTGTACGCCGACGTGCTGGCCTGGCTGGAGCAGCGCCTGTGAATGGCCATGGCATTTGATTTGTGTCACGCTTCGCCTGCTCGCGACGCGCGGCTTCCCTCCGATTCGGGCAAAACCCATCCGGGCCTCCGGCCCTCCTTGGGCTTTTGCCCTCACTTCGGTCCATCCGCGCTGCTCACAACGGCTCAGCGCTTCTCTTTCGCAGGAATTTGAACTGGGTCTCCGAGCACACCATGGCGGTGAAAATCACGCAGAAGCCCAGGTACATCAGCGGCGTGGGCCGCTCCGCCCCGAACAGCACCGAGAACATCACCCCAAAGGGGGCCTCCAGCGAGAGCAGCAGGGCGGCGGAGGCGGGCTCGGTGTACTTCTGCCCCACATTCTGGAACAGCAGGGCCACGGCGGTGGAGCCGATGGCCAGGTACAGCAGCACCCACCAGGCGTAGGAGGGCAGGCCGTTCACGGGCACGCCCCGGGTGAAGGCCGTCCCCACCCAGCATATGAGGGCCACCATGGCGAACTGGAGGATGGTGAGCAAAAAGATATCCCGCCCGCCGGAGAACTTGGCCACCGCGATGATGTGGCAGGCCAGGAAAAATCCGGCGATGAGGGTGAGCACGTCCCCCAAGGCCAGGGACAGCCCCCCGTCCCAGGACACCAGGCCGATGCCCGTCACGGACAAAAGGGCGGCCAGCACGTTCCAGCGGGAGGGGCGCTTGCGGTCCACCGCCCAGTACAGGAAGGGGACGATGACGCAGTACACGGCGGTGAAAAAAGCGTTCTTCCCCGGCGTGGTGCCCATCAGGCCAAAGAGCTGGATGATGTACGCCGCCCCCAGCAGCAGCCCCAGCACCGCGCCCTGCCAGAGATAGCGCAGGTCCATGTCCTTCCACCGCCGCCAGAACACCACGGCCAGCACCACCGCCGCCAAGGAAAAACGGAAGGCCAGCATGAACATGGGCTCCACATCGTCCACGGCGTCTTTTATCATAAAAAAGGTGGAGCCCCAGATCAGGGTGGCGCACACAATCATGGGCTTTGCCAGCTTTTTCAGCACAGCTTCGTTCATTATGCTTCAACTCCGCGTAAATAATAAGAGATATATAACAAAGAGGAGGGAGATTATGCTGCCGCAGGCATTTTTTAACCGGGACACGGTGGAGGCCGCCCGCGCCCTGGTGGGCAAATACCTGGTGCGGCGGTACGGGGGCGTCACCCTGGCCGCCCGCATCACCGAGACGGAGGCCTACGTGGGCCGGACGGACAAGGCCTGCCACGCCTACGGCGGCCGGAAAACCCAGCGCACTCAGACCCTCTACGCCCCGCCGGGGACGGCCTACGTCTACCTCATCTATGGGATGCACTGCTGCCTCAACTTCGTCACCGAGCCGGAGGGGGAGCCGGCGGCAGTGCTCATCCGGGGCCTTGCTCCCAGGCATAACCTGGATATTATAGCAGAAAACCGCTTCCATTGCAAGGCCGGGGACATGACCGCCTACCAAAAAGAGAACTTTCTCAACGGCCCCGGCAAGGTGTGCGCCGGGATGAACATCGATCGCTCCCTCAACGCCCTGCCCTACGGCTCCCCGGAGCTGTTCGTGTGCGCCAATCTGGAGGACGCCGGCCTGCCCCCCTGTCCCCAGGACGGCGGACCGCTGTCCATCCGCACCGGCAAGCGCATCGGCATCGACTACGCCCAGGAGGCGGCGGACTTCCCCTGGCGGTTTTACCTGTGACGGACAAAGAGCCCCTCCCAGACGGGAGGGGCTCTTTGAGTTTCAAACGTGTGTTTCACGTGAAACATCACGACTGCGTCATCAGCTCGGCCACGGTGCGGGCGTACAGCCGCCCGGCGGTGATGGCCTCCTGGAGGGTATTGCCGTGGGTGCCCACCTCCACCAGAATGGTGCCGGTGGACAGGTGCTGGTTGAACCGGGAGGTGCGCAGCACGATGGGCCGGGCCAGGGTGGCCCACTTCTGGGTGAGGGCGTTCTGAATCTCCACCGCCAGGGAGAGATTCACCTTCCAGTTGGGGTGGACCTGGCCGCTGGCATCGCTGCCCAGCACCATCATCACCTGCGCGCAGTTGTCCACCGAGCCGGACACCACCTTGTAAATCGTGCCGTCGTTGGCCACCAGGGCGTCCCGGTGGACATCCAGCAGCAGCACAATGGAGGGATACTCCTTCAGCGCCGCCGCCACCCCCTCCACCGAGCGGACGTAGGCGTTGTTATAGCTGGGGTAGTCGTACAGGGTGGTGTCATGGATCACCCCGATGCCCGCCGCCTCGAACACCGCCGCCATCTCCTCCCCCACCCGGACCATGTTCTGCTCCGTATTCAGGGTGCGGTAGCTGTCGCTCTCCTCGTACACGTCTGTGCCGTCCATGGTATACGCCTCGGTGGCGTGGGAATGGTAGATCAATATTTTGGGCCCCTCTCCCTCCGCCGGCAGGCTGGGGGCGTTGGCCAGCAGGGCGGGGATGTCCAGGGCGTAGTCCGTATGGTTATAGATGGATACGTTTTCCGCCGTCACATACTTGGCGGACGTTCCCGCCACCATGGTCTTGGCGATGATGCCCTCCGGCGCTGTGGTGGTGGTGGGCAGGTCGCCCCCGTCCTCCTCGCCGTCCGGGTCCAGCTCCGCCGGGTCCTGGCTCTCCGGCGGGGGCGAATCGGACGGCTCCGCCGCGGGCTGCCGGGAGGGCAGCGTTCCGCCCAGCAGGGACGACTGGGCCAGCACCAGCCTGTCCCAGCCGGACAGGCCCTCCCCCTGCTCGTGAAAGCCCAGTTCCGCCGCCAGCAGAGAGGTGGCCAGCTGGGCGCTGTCCGCCCACTCCAGCAGATCCCTCACCGCTGCCGCCGGGTCGCCCACCAGCCAGATCAGCCACGCCGCCAGCCACGCCACAAACACCGCCGCACCCATCCGCAGCCACCGCAGAAGGGGCCGGGTTGCCCTTCTCTTTCGCATATGCGCTCACCTCTCTGCATGGTATGCGCCGGCAGACGAAAATAGACGCTTGACAAGGAAAGTTTTCCAAGTTATACTTAGTGGGAAAAGTATAACTAATGGGAGGAGTCGTTATGAAGCTGAAGCTGCCCCGGGACCACTTCCTCTCCACCGTCCGGATGGGGGACAAGGGCCAGATCGTCATCCCCAAGGAGGTGCGGGACCTGTTTGAAATCGAGCCGGGGGACAGCCTGCTGCTCATGGCCGACAAGAAAAAGGGTATCGCCATCGTGGGCTTTGACGGCATGGTGGATTTCATGGACGAGTCCATCCGGCAGGCCCGCCAGGCCCAGCAGGAGCAAAAGGAGGGGGAAGCCCAGTGAACGCCATCGAAATTTTAGGGCTCACCAAGCAGTACGGCCGCCGCCGGGTGGTGGACGAGCTGAGGCTCACCGTCCCGGCGGGGGAGCTGTTCGCTCTTTTAGGGGTCAACGGGGCGGGCAAGTCCACCACCATCAAAATGCTGTGCTGCCTCACCGTCCCCACCCAGGGGGACGCCAAGCTGATGGGGCACAGCGTGCGCACCCAGCCCCACGCGGCCAAGGAGCTCTTGGCCGTCTCCCCCCAAGAGACGGCGGTGGCCCCCGGCCTCACCGTGGCGGAAAATCTGGACCTCATGGCGGCCATCTACGGCCGCCCCAGAGCCCGGACCAAGGAGGTGATGGACCAGCTGGACCTGGGCCGGTGGGCCAGGCAGCGGGCGAAAACCCTGTCCGGCGGGTGGCAGCGGCGGCTGTCCATCGCCATGGCCCTGGTGTCCCAGCCGGAGGTGCTGTTTTTGGACGAGCCCACCCTGGGGCTGGACGTGCTGGCCCGGCGGGAGCTGTGGGGCGTGATCCGGGGGCTGAAGGGAAGCACCGCCATCGTGCTCACCACCCACTATCTGGAGGAGGCGGAGGCCCTGGCCGACCGCATCGGGATTCTGAACGCGGGCCGCCTCCGGGCGGTGGGGACGGCGCAGGAGCTCAAGGCCCTGGCGGGCCGGGAAACGTTCGAGGACGCCTTTGTGGCCCTGGCGGGAGAGGAGGCGGCGTCATGAGGATAAAGGCCTTTGCCGTGCGCAACCTGAAGGAGCTGCTGCGAGACCCCCTCACCCTCTTTTTCGGGGTGGGCTTCCCCATGGTGCTGCTGCTGTTGATGAACCTCATCCAGCGCAGCATTCCCGTGCACATCTTTGCGCTGGAAACGCTGGCCCCGGGCATCGCCCTGTTCGGGCTCACGTTTCTGGCGCTGTTCTCCGGGCTGCTCCTGGCCCGGGACCGCACCTCCGCCTTTCTGGCCCGGCTCACCGCCTCCCCCATGACGGCGGCGGACTTTTTGCTGGGCTACCTGCTGCCCCTGCTGCCCCTGGCGGTGGGACAGAGCGCCCTCTGCCTGGGGGGCGCGGTGGCCCTGGGTCTGCCCCCCAGCTGGAATCTGCTGGCAGTGACCGCCTCCCTCATCCCCTCCGCCCTGCTGTTCATCGCCCTGGGGCTGCTGTGCGGCGTCCTGTTCAGCGACAGGCAGGTGGGCGGTATGTGCGGGGCCATCCTCACCAACGTCACCGCCTGGCTGGCGGGGATCTGGTTCGACCTCTCCCTCATCAGCGGGCCATTTCGCACCGTGGCCTACCTGCTCCCCTTCGTCCACGGGGCGGACGGGGCCAAGGCCGCCCTGGCCGGGGACTGGGCCGCCCTGCCGGGGCATTTGCTGTGGGTGTCCCTCTGGGCGGCGGGGCTGATGAGCCTGGCGCTGTGGCTGTTCCGCCGGAGACTGGTGGAGCGCTGAGGTTATTTTGTCGAAGGCTTTCACCGGCAGGCTCTTGAAATCTGCCTTCCGCTATGGTACAATGGGGCATCATCGGAAGCAGCACGGAAGGGCCCTGAAAGCATGGGAACCATGCTGTGGACAAACAAGGAAAGGTGAGATTCCAAAATGGGCTTTTTCAGCACACCCAAGACGGACACGCAGATGTCTGTGATTTCCGACAGCGAACGGCAGCAGGAAAGCCTGCCCTCTCCCGCTAAGATCAGCAGCACCGTCATCACCCAGGGCGTCACCGTCAAGGGCACCATCCGGGGCGAGGGCGTCGTGCAGGTGGAGGGCGTTGTGGAGGGCGAGTTCAGCATGGTGGGCGCGGTCATCGTGTCCGACACCGGGCTGGTTCGCGGCCCCGTCTCCGCCGACGTGGTCCGGGTGGCCGGACGGGTGGAGGGCAACGTGGTCGCCAGAGAGCATATGCGCCTGGAGCAGACCGGCACCCTCATCGGCGACGTGGCCACCGCCTCCCTGGTGGTGGAGGACGGCGGCTGCCTCAACGGCCGGTCCACCATGACCAAGGCCCCGGAGCCCGACCCGGAGCTGCGCACCGTTCAGGACCTGGGCGACCTTCAATTCGGCCCCGGTTACGACGTTGACGGCGAATAAACGGCTTCCTTAATACATAAAAGCGCCCGGTTTCAGAAGAAACCGGGCGCTTTTTATAGTATGGGGTGGTGTCCCCCCGTCCGCAGCGCCTCCTCCAAGGCCCGCCCCAAGTCCGCCCGGTGGGCGGGATGGGCGCAGCGCTCTATGATCCGCCGGGCGCACTCCCCGTCGTCCAGTCCGCGAAGGTCGGCCACGCCGAACTCGCTGACCACCACGTCCACGTCATGGTGAATCACGTCCACATGGCTTACGGCGGGCACAATGCAGGACAGCTGCCCGCCCTGCCGGGCGGAGGGCAGGAGCATCACCGACAGCCCCGCCGCCGCGGCGAAGGCCGCGCCGTTGCCAATGCCGTTGACCACCCTGGCCCCGCCGATGTGGCTGGCGTTCACGTTGCCGAACACGTCTATCTCCAGCCCCGTGTTCAGCGTCAGCACGCCCAGGCCGCTCACGGCGGCATAGCCGTTGCACACCTCCATGCTGCGCAGCACTAGCCGGTCCCGCAGGCCGCCGCCCAGGGAGCGCAACAGCGCCAGTGTCTCCGGGTCGGAGACTATGGAGCCGCCGGACAGCACAGCGGCCTTCCCCTGGGCCAGCAGCTCCACCATACCCCCTTGCAACGCGCCGCAGAAAAAGGCCAGGTTCTCATACCGGCTGGCCTTCAGCGCCTCCACCACAGCCCCGGACAGCCCGCCGATCCCCGTCTGCACCGGGGGCAGCGCTTTCCCTGGAAATGCTCGGTCCAGCCACGCCAGCAGATTTTCACACACCGCCCGCTGCACCGGGGTGGGCGCGGCGGGGGCGGTGGGCTCGTCCGGCCGATGGGAGAACACCACCGCCGCCACCCTGTCCAGGTCGATCTGGGCATAGGGCCGGCCCACCCGCTGGCCGGGATGGCGCAGCGCCGTCCCGGCGTGGGCGGGCCCCTCGTACACGTCGTGGAGCCCCAGGAGCAGCTCCGGCTGGGCCGTGTTCACCTCCACGATGATGCTCCGGGCCATGGCGCACATGAGCTGGGTCATGCCCACGCTGGTGGTGGGGATGAGCCGGCCCTCGCCGTCCAGGCCCAGGGCCTCCACCACCGCCACATCGGGCACGCCGAAACCGCCGGCGGCAAACAGCCGGGGCATCCTGGCCATGGACGCCTCCACGTAGTGAAGCTGCCTCCGGTTGGCCCGTTCCCGCACCTCAGCGGACACCGTGAAGGGGGCGCGGCGGGTCAAAATCCCCGCCCCGGCCAGGGCGTCCTCCACCTGCGGGGAGAGCTGGGCGGCGGTGATGAGCTCGACGCCCCGGATATCCCCCGCCCGCCCCCGCTCCGCCAGGGCCAGCAGCACGGCCTTGGGGTCCCCGGCGGCGGTGTAGCCGCTGGCGGCTACCACGGCCCCCTCCGGGATGAGAGCGGCCGCGTCCTGAGCTGAGCACAGCCTTGCGCCCAGCCGGCGGGGCACGCTATACGGCGCTGTCATAGGCGGTCTCCCGGTCCGCCACCGCCGCCACCGCAAAGGAGCCCAGCCGCCGGCCCAGCAGCTCCTCCAGCCGCGCCCCGGCCCCGATCAGAGCACCCACGTCCACCCCGCCGTCCCGGCCCATGCGCTTGGCCATGGCCGCGAAGTCCTCCGTGCACACCAGCCCCGTGCGCCCCTGGGTGTAGTAGTAGTCGCCGGTGCCGTGGATGACGGCGCCGTCCATGCGGTTTGCGGGCTGGCCGCCGATGCCGCCCAGAGTGCACTCAAACTGGGTCATGCCCGCCTCCATGGCCGCATAGTAGCAGGCCATGCCCATGCCGTTCACGTCGTGGATGTGCAGGGTATGCATGGCCGGGTCGGGCCAGCGGCGCAGAATCTCGCCGAAATACTCCGTCACCCGGTCGGGGGTGGCCTCGCCGCTGGTGTCCGCGTGCTCCACCTCGTCAAAGCCCATGTCGAACAGCCGCTGGGCGAAGCGGTACGCCTCCTCCAGCGGGACCCGGCCCATGATGGGGCAGCCGAAGATGGTGCCCACATTGCCGCACACCCGCTCAATCCCCCCCGCGTGGAGCAGCTTCACCGAGCGCTCCGCCTCCGCGAACAGCTCCTCGTGGGTGCTGTTCATGTTCTTCTTCGCGTAGGCCGCGCTGGTGGCCAGCTGGCCGGTGAGCACCCGGTGGATGGGCGCGCCTCTGGCCTTCAGCTCCACCGCCCGCTCCACCGCCCGGCGGTTCAGCGCCAGAAAGGTGTACTCCACGTCCTTCCTCCGGGGGAGCATCATGGCGAACTGGTCAATCTCCTTGAACTGGGGCAGGTAGACCGGGTGGGCGAAGGAGCCCACCTCCAGCCTGGCCACCCCCGCCGCGATGAGCCGCTCCACCAGCTCCAGCCGCTGTTCCAGGGGCAGGTAGCGCTCCTCGTGCTGCAGGCCGTCCCGCAGCGTCGTGTCTATGATACACACCGTTTGCATACCGGCCCCCCTCATTCGCGCTCCACAATCAGGGACACGCCCTGGCCGCCGCCGCAGCAGAAGGTGACAAGGCCGCGCCCGCCGCCCCGGCGCTTCAGCTCGTAGACCAGCTTCGTCACCAAAACGCCGCCGGTGGCCGCCAGCGGGTGGCCCAGGGCGATGGCCCCGCCGTTGGGGTTGAGCTTGTCCGGGTCCAACCCCAGCTCCCGGATGCAGGCCAGGCACTGGGGGGCAAAGGCCTCGTTCATCTCGATCACGTCCAGGTCCGCCAGGGACAGCCCGGTCTTTTTCAGCAGCCTTCGGGTGGCGGCCACCGGGCCGATGCCCATGATAGAGGGGTCCACCCCCGCGCTGGCAAAGCCGCCGATGTACCCCAGAATCTCGCACCCCAGGGCCTGGGCCCGGGACGCCTCCATCAAAATCACGGCGCTGGCCCCGTCGCTGTTGGGGGAGCTGTTCCCCGCGGTGGCCACGCCGTCCAGCTTGAAGGCGGGCTTCAGCCCGGCCAGGGTCTCCATGGTGCAGTCCCGGCGGAAGACCTCGTCGGTGTCCACTATAGTCTGGGGGCCCTGTTTGGCGCCGGGAATGGTCACGGGCACGATCTGCTCCCGGAAGCGGCCCTCGTCCCAGGCGCGCACCGCCCTGCGGTGGCTCTCCACGGCGAAGGCGTCGCACTCCTGCCGGGTCAGGCCATACCGCTGGGCCAGGTTCTCCGCCGTGATTCCCATGTGGGGATTGCCCACCTCCTCCGGCGCCAGCCGGGACTTGCCCCGAAACTCCGGGGCGGCCATGTCGTGCAGGCGCTTTTGCTGCATCAGCACATAGGGCCGGTTGGAGTCGGACTCCGTGCCGCCGGCCAGAATGCACTCCGCGTCCCCCGCCCGAATCAGCGCATCCGCCCAGGAGATGGCGGTGAGGGAGGTCCCGCACCGCCGGTCCACAGTGGCGGCGGGCGTGGTGATGGGCAGGCCGGCCGCCAGCGTCACATACCGGGCCATGTTGGCGATGTCGTGGGCGTACAGGTTGCCGTAGACGACCTCGTCGATCATCTCCCCGCCGATTCCCGCCCGCTCCACCGCCGTTTTCACCGCCAGCGCCCCCAGCTCATGGGCCGGGACGCCGGACAGCGCTCCGCGAATGCGCCCCACCGGGGTGCGCACCGCGGCCACAATCGCAGTTCTTCTCATCGCGTTGCAACTCCTTTTCTATTCGTCCACCATGGCGAACGCGCGGACCCAGGCCGCGCTGGCCCGCTCAATTTTCACCGGCACGCCGAAAAAGCGGAAGCCATAGGGGGGCAGCCGGTCCAGGTTGTTCAGCTTCTCGTACTGCACGTAGGCCCTCTCTGCCCCCGCCTTGTGCCCCTCCCAGCACACCGCCGGGTCCCCGGTCTCCCGGAAGCGCTTGAGGGCATACTCTCGGGGCACGTCCCAGCTCCAGGCGTCGGTGCCCACCGCGCGCACCCCCTGGTTCAGCAGCCACAGGGTCCCCTCCCGGCCCACGCCGCAGCCCCGGCTCAGATACTCCGGCCCGCCCCAGGCAGACATGGCGCCGGTGTGCAGGCAGACGATATCGCCGGGCTTGAGCCGGTAGCCGATGCGGTCAAAATACGCCTGGAAGTCCCGGGCGGTGCACACATAGCCGTCCGGCTTGTCGCTGAAGTCCACCACCACGCCGTCGCCGATAAACCAGTCCAGGGGCACCTCGTCCACCGTCCAGGCCGGCTCGCCCCCGTTCATGGTGGGATGGTAGTGATAGGGGGCGTCCACATGGGTGCCCGTGTGGGTGGACAGCGCAACCTGCTCCACCGCCCAGCCGTGCCCGTCCAGGCACTGCTCCCGGGTCAGGCCGGGGTAGGCCGCCAGAAAGGTGCTCACCGACTCCTCGTCGGTGTGCCGGCGGTAGCGGATGCTGGGAATCTGCACCGGGCGGTCCACCGGCAGGCCGTCCACAATGCTCACGCTCAGGTCAATGATTTTCATGGCTCTCACCTCGCTTTCAGCGGCGGAATGCCCATAATCCGCCGGGCCTCGGCGGGGGTGGCGGGCCGCTTGTTATACAGGCGGATGAGCGTTGCCGCCCGCTCCACCAGCCCTGCGTTGGTGGCGGGGACGCCCCGGTCCAGGTAGAGGTTGTCCTCCAGCCCCACCCGCACGCCGTTGGCCCCCAGGGCCAGGGCGCTGTACAAAATGGGCAGGTGGCCCGCTCCAATGCCGGTGGCGGACCACAGCGCGCCCTGGGGCAGATGGCGCGCCAGGTATTGGAGATTTTCCGGCGTGGCCTCCATACCGCCCAGCACGCCCAGCACAAACTGGCACCACAGCGGCGCTTGCAGCAGCTTCAGCTTCTGGAAATAGTGGGCGGCGTTGCCCAGCATCCCCATGTCAAAAATCTCCACCTCGGGCTTGACGCCGCAGTCCAGGTAGGTTTTGGCCAGCTCCTTTAAAAAGGCGGGGTCGTTGTTGAACTCCTTGGCGTCCCCCCAGTTGAAGGTGCCCGCGTCAAAGCTGCCCACCTCAATGTCCGGGATTTTTTGAAAGTGCTCCAGGCGGGATTGGGTGGAGCGCGTGCCGTCCAGCCCCGGCCCCCCGGAGGAGGTGCAGTTGATGATGACATCGCACTCATGGTCGGCGCGGATGAGCCGGATGGTCCGTTCAAAGCGCGTCCAGTCCATCACGCCGTTTTCGTTCTCGTCCCGCATATGCAGGTGGACCACCGCGGCCCCCGCCCGCCAGGCGGCGATGGCGTCCCGGGCGATCTCCTCCGGGGTGACGGGGAGATTGCCGTTCTTCGCCCGGGGGGTGCTGGTGCCGGTCATGGCGCAGGAGATGACGACCCGGCTGCTTTTCAGCTCTTCCAGTTCCATATCCATACGTCTCACCTCACAGCTTCCCCGCCATAGGGCAGGCGCAGTAGTGGCCGGGGGCAATCTCTTGCAGGGAACAGTCCTGAGCGGCGCAACCCTCGCCGGCATAGGGACAGCGGGGGGCGAAGCGGCAGCCGGGCTTGGGCTCCACGGGGGAGGCCAGCTCGCCGGACAGCGCCTCGTTCTCCAGCCCCTGCCGGCCCAGCACGGGCGCGGGGATGGCGGACAGCAGCGCCTTGGTATAGGGGTGGGCCGGGCGGGCGAACAGCTCCGCCGAGGGCGCCCGCTCGATCATCTGGCCCAGGTACATCACGCCGATCTCGTCGGAGATGTGCTTGACCACCGACAGGTTATGGGTGATGAATAGGTAGGTCAGCCCCATCTGCTCCTGAAGGTCCATCAGCAGGTTGAGCACCTGGGCCTGGATGGACACGTCCAGGGCGGACACCGGCTCGTCGCACACCACAAACTTGGGGTTCAGGGACAGGGCCCGGGCGATGCCGATGCGCTGGCGGCGGCCGCCGTCCATCTCGTGGGGGTACATAGCGGCGTACCGCTCCGACAGGCCCACCGTCTTCATCAGCTCGTAGGTGCGCGCCTCCACCTCCTGGGGGGTGGCGTACAGCTTGTGAAAGCGCAGCGGCTCGGAGATGGTCTGGAACACGGTCCGCCGGGGGTCCAGGGAGGCGTAGGGGTCCTGAAAGACGATCTGCATCTCCCGGCGCAGCTCCATGGACTCCTTTTTCCCGCAGTTCAGGATGTTCTTCCCCTGGAACAGCACCTCGCCGGAGGTGGCGGGCAGTAGGCGCAGAATGGTGCGGCCCAGGGTGGACTTGCCGCAGCCCGACTCGCCCACAATGCCCAGGGTCTTGCCCGCGCCGATGGAAAAGCTCACGTCGTCCACCGCGTGGAGCTTGCCCCGGGGGGTGTCAAAGTATTTTTTCAGGTTTCTACACTCCAAAATGGGCTGGCTCATGTCCCCTCTCCCTCCTTCGCAAAGCGGCGGCATTTGATTTGGTGGCTGCCCTCCTGCCACAAGGGCGCGGAGACCTCCGTTACCTGCCCGGCGGTTTCCACAGGATAGGGCACGGTGCACTGGGGCGCGCAGTAGGGGCAGCGGGGGTGGAACTTGCAGCCCTGGGGCAAATCGGTGGGCTCGGGCATCAACCCGTCGATGGGCTGAAGACGGCGGCTCTCCACGTGGATGTTCGGGATGGAGCGGAACAGCCCCTCGGTATAGGGGTGGTGCTTCCGCGCGGGGTCAAACAGGTCCTCCACCGTGCCGTACTCCACAATCTCCCCGGCGTACATGATGGCCACGTAGTCGCAGATGTTGGCCACCACCCCCAGGTCGTGGGTGATGAGCAGCATGGACGAGCCCAGCTCCCGGCGCAGCCGGCGCATCATGTTCAGCACCTGGGCCTGGATGGTCACGTCCAGGGCGGTGGTGGGCTCGTCGGCGATGAGCAGCTCGGGGCTGCACGCGATGGCGATGGCAATCACCACCCGCTGCTTCATGCCGCCGGAAAACTGGTGGGGATAGTCGCTCATGCGGAAGGCGGGTATCCCCACCAGCTCCAGCAGGCGGCCGATCTCCCCGTCCAGGTCCCCACCCTTCAAATCCGGACGGTGGAGGCGGATCACCTCCGCGATTTGCTCCCTGACGGTGAGCACCGGGTTCAGGCTGGTCATAGGGTCCTGAAAAATCATGGAGATTTTCCCGCCTCGGATTTTCCGCATCTGGGCCTCGCTCTTTTGCAGCAGATCCTCCCCGTGAAACAAAATCTCTCCCGCCGGAATTTTGGCCGTGTACTTGGGCAGCAGACGGAGGATGGACAGCGCGGTGGTGGTCTTGCCCGCGCCGGTCTCGCCCACGATGCCCAGGGTCCTGCCCTTGGGGATGGTCAGGCTGACGTGGTTGACGGCGTGGACCACCTCGCCCTCCGTGACGTATTGGATGGTCAGGTCCCTGATCTCCAGCAGTTCGCATTCATTTGCCATGGGTCACCCTCCTTATGCCTTCCCCTTGAGCCTGGGGTCAAGGGCGTCGCGCAGCCCGTCGCCAAACAGGTTGATGGCCAGCGCGGTGATGGTGATGAAAATGGTGGGAAAAATCACGATGTGCCCGGTGTAGCGCAGAGAGGAGATGCCATCCGAGGCGATCTGGCCCCACTCCGGCGTGGGGATGGGGGCGCCCAGGCCCAGGAAGGACAGCAGCGCGCCCATCAGGATGTTCCGGGCCACCTGCATGGTGGCCTGCACCAAAATGGTGTCCATGGCGTTGGGGATGATGTGGCCCAGGATGATCCGCGCGTCCCGCAGGCCCAGGGCGCGCTCGGCCTCGATGTACTCCTGGTCCACCAGGTTGAGCACCGCCGAGCGCACCACCCGGGTGAAGCCGGCCAGCTGGCCGACGGCGATGGCGCAGATGAGCTGGACGATGCCGCTGCTGAAGCCCGCGGCGATGGCCAGGGCCAGCAGCACGCTGGGGATGGAGATGAGGATGTCGAAGGCCCGCATGAGCAGGCTGTCAAACCGCCCGCCGTAGTAGGCCGCGGCCGTGCCCAGAATCACCGCCGCCACGGTGGTGATGGCCGTGGTGCCAAAGCCCAGCAGCAGCGAAATGCGGCTGCCGTGGACGATGCGGGCAAACAGGTCCCGGCCCATGCCGTCGCAGCCAAACCAGTGCCGGGCGCTGGGCTTGGCCAGCTTGTCCGCCGCGGACTGGGTGATGGCGGCGCTGTAGTCTACAATCACGTCGGCAAACACCGCCATGAGAATGAGCAGCGCGATCACCGCCATGGACGCCATGGCCACCTTGTTTTTCTTCAGGCGGCGCCATGCCTCGGCATAGGCGCTGTTGTTTTTTCCCCGTGCCTCAGCCATTGCCCGCCGCCTCCTTCTTTTGGGTTTTGCGGCCCCTGCCGCCGGAATACTTGGCCCGGATGCGGGGGTCCACCGCAGCGTACAGCAGGTCCACCACCAGCATAATCATCATGAAGGTGAAGGCCATGAGGGTGATGGCCCCGATGACCAGAGGGGCGTCGTTGCGGTTGAGCGCGTCCTGCACCAGTGTACCCAGACCGGGGATGACAAACACCTTCTCCATGGCCACTGCCCCGCCCAGCAGCGCCCCCATGGTGGTGCCCGAGATGGTGATGAGGGGCAGCAGCGCGTTGCGGAAGGCATGGCGCCAGATGGTGGCGCGCTCCGCCACGCCCTTGGCCCGGGCGGTGCGGATGTAGTCCTGACGGGTGGTGTCCAGCATGGTGGAGCGGGTGAAACGCAGAAACTGGGCGGAATAGGAGATGCCCAGGGTGGCGGCGGGGAGAATCCAGCTCATCCAGCCGTTGGTGACGCCGCTGGCCGGCACCAGCTTGAGCCGGTAGGAAAACAGCAGCACCAGCAGCGCCGCCATGCAGAACGTGGGCACCGCCGAGAGCAGCATGGACGCCACCGTGGCCACCCGGTCCAGGATGGAGTACTGCCGCACCGCCGATAAGACGCCCAGAGAGATGCCCACCAGCATGGCGATCCCCATGCTGAGCAGGGTGAGTATGATGGTGTAGGGCCACCGGCCCATGATGATTTTCATCACGGGCTCGTTGTAGTAATAGGACGTGCCGAAGTCGCCCCGGCAGACGCCCGCGATGTACCGTCCGTAGCGCACCACCAGCGGATCGTACAGGCCCAGCTCCTCGTTATAGGCGTACACGTCCTCCTCGCTGGCGTCCGCGCCCAGCTTGTTGCGCCCCACGTCCACCCGGGACATGGACACCAGCGCAAACACTATGAAGATGATGACCAGCATCATGGGAATGATGCTCAGCAGCCGTTTGATGACAAATTTTATCATATGTTCTCTCCTATCGTCGGTTCAAAGGAGGCTCAGGCGCCGCCGGCCCCGCGCTTTGCGGCGCGGCGCGGGGAGAAAAGCCGATCCCCGCGCCCGCGCCCCCTGGCCGCCCTCAGTCTGCCCAGGTCCAGTTGCAGATATAATCGCTGAGAATGCTGGGGCACCAGGCCATGCCCTGAAGATGCTCCGAGCAGCCGTAGTTCATCATCTGATAGGCGATGGGCACGTACATACACGTCTCGCCCACCTGGGTGCTGATGTCCTCGTAGATGGCGATGCGCGCGGCGTCGTTGTAGGTGGCGCCGGCCTCGTCAATCTTCGCCTCGATGTTTTCAATGGTGTTGTTGCGGCCCACGTAGCCGGCGGGCTTGTAGTACAGCTTGTAGAACAGCGGCGCGTTGTAGGGGATGCTGGCCAGATTCCAGGCGCAGGCCTCGATGTCCCCGGCAAACAGGGCGGTTTTCACCGCGCCGCCCTCCATGGAGTTCAGGGTCACGTCCACGCCGATGGCGCTCATGGCCTCCTTAAACGCCGCGCCCAGGGCGGGGCCGTAGCCGATGGTGGACACGGTAAGGGTGAAGGACATCTCCTCCGGGCTCAGCCCGGACAGGGCCAGCTCCTCCTTGGCCTTCTCGATGCTGTACTCGTAGGAGGGGATGGCGTCGCAGTAGCCCTCCTCCCCCGCGCTGAGCATGGTATTCTTCTCCACAGGGGTGGCCAGGTCGTTCCAGACCAGGGTGCACCAGGACTCCTTGTCAATGGCATGGGCGATGGCCTTGCGGAAGTGCTCGTTGTTCAGGGGGACCTCCGCCTGGTTGAAGGCGATGAAGTAGGCGGCGCTGCGCTGGAAGGAATGGACGGTCATGCCGTCGGCGTTTTTCACGTAGTCCACGTCCAGGGCGGTGGTCACCTGGTCCAAGTCGATCTCCCCGTTGAGCAGGGCGGTGAGGGCGGTGTTGTTGTCGGGAATCAGCTTGTAGTTCACCGTCTCAAAGTAGGGTTCGCCCCCCCAGTAGTCCTTGTTGGATTCCAGGGTCACGCCCACGCCGGTGGTGTTGGACACAAACTTGTACGCGCCGGTGCCGACGAGCATTTTCTCGTTGTCGTCGCCGTTGGCCTCCACCACGCTCTTGTTCACAATGCACCAGGGATAGGAAGCCAGCTGAAGGATGAAGTTGGGGTAGGAATACTCCAGCGTGATCTTCACGGTGTGCTCGTCCACGGCCTCGGCGCTTTTGACGACGGCGGCCTTGCTCTTGGTGGTGGGCATCTCCTTGGCCCGGTCCATGGTGAACACCACGTCCTCGGCGGTGAAGTCGCTGCCGTCGTGCCACTTCACGCCCTGGCGCAGATGGAACACGTACTCCAGGCCGTCGTCGCTGATGGTCCAGTCGGTGGCCAGCAGGGGCACGGCCTCAAACTTGGTGCCGTTGAACTTCACCAGGCCCTCGAAAATCTGCACAAACATACAGTATTCCTCGTTGACGGTGGTGACTTGGGGGTCCAGAGAGGTGATGTCGCTGGTGATGCGAAGGTTCAGCGTGGGGTGGGCTTTCTCCGCCGGTTCGCTGGAGCCGGGGGCCGAGCTCTGGGCCGGGTCCTTACTGGCGCCGGGGTCCGCGCTGGGCGCGGCGCAGCCGGCCATCAGGCCCAGGCACAGGGCCAATGCCATAAGCAGGGAGACTGTCTTTTTCATTTCAGTACCTCCTAAAATAAATTTCACAGAGCCGTTCCACCGCTGCATCCGGCTCCGCCTTGTATACACAGCAATTATCATGCCAAATTTTCAGGGGAGGCAATCATCATTTTTCAACGTTTTTCCCATACGTATGTGTCTTTTTTGACACACCCGCAAAATAATATGTGCCATATCCGGCGCTGGGCCAGATACGGCACATATCAATCCAATGGAATTTGGTACTGCTGAACCTTGCGGTAAAAGGTCCGGCGGGAGACGCCCAAGCGCTCCGCCGCCGCCTGCCGGTTGTTTTGGCAGCTTTTCAGCGCGGCGCGGATCACCCGCTCCTCGCACTGCGCCACCGCCTCCTCCAGCCGGGCGGGCAGCGCGGCGTCCGAAACCTCCGCCTCCAATGTCCGCCGCCTTTCCTTCTGGCGTATGCTGCTGGGCAGATCCTCGGGGAGAATGCACTCCCGGCTGCACAGCACCACGCAGCTCTCCAAAATATTTTGCAGCTCCCGGATGTTCCCCGGCCAGCTGTACCGCAGGAGCAGACGGTAGCCCTCCTCCGTCAGTCGCACGCTTTTGTGATACTTTTTGTTATACCGCTCCAGGTAGTGCGCCGCCAGCAGCACCACGTCCCGCCCACGCTCCCGCAGGGGCGGGATGACGATGGGCACCACGTTCAGCCGGTAAAACAGGTCCTGGCGGAACTGCCCCTCCTCCAGCATCTGCTCCAGGGGGCGGTTGGTGCCCGCCACCAGGCGCACGTCTACCTTGATGGCGCGCTGCCGCCCCACCTTCTCAATCTCCCCCTCCTGAAGAACCCGCAGCAGCTTGGCCTGCATGGGGTAGGGCATATCCCCGATCTCGTCCAAAAACAGGGTGCCGCCCTCCGCCAGCTGGAACTTGCCCAGCTGGCCCCCCCGCCGGGCCCCGGTGAAGGAGCCCTCCTCATAGCCGAACAGCTCGCTCTCAATCAAGCTCTCCGGAATGGCCGCGCAGTTTACGGCGATGAAGGGCTTGTCCTTCCGGGCGCTGTTTTGGTGGATCAGCCGGGCAAACACCTCCTTGCCCGTGCCGCTCTCCCCCCGGAGGAGCACGGTGGCGTCCGTCGCCGCCACCGCCGTGGCCTTCACCACGCTGGACAGAAAGGGGCGGCACTCCCCGATGATATTGCTCTGCTTCAGCAGGGTCTGGGCCTCGATCTGCCGGTTGTACTCCGCCGCCATCTGGGAGGCCCGCTCCAGCTCCATGCTGAGCTGATTGAACTCGGTGGTGTCCCGGAAAATGGAGGCCGCCCCCAGCATCCTCCCCTCCGCCTCCAGGGGGAAGGTTTTAATCTGGACGTAGTGCTGCACGCTCTCGATGAGCACCCCGTCCTTGGTGATGGCCTGCCCAGACTGAAGGGTTTTGAGCAGCGTGGCCCCCGCCTCGATGTCGAACATATTCTGGCCCAGCACCGCCCCCACCGGCACGTTCAGCAGCTGGGCATAGGCCGGGTTGACGTAAAAAATCACCCCGTTCATGTCCACCGCCACCACCGCGTCGGTGAGCTCATCCAGCATGGGGGCCAGGGGAATTTTCCGCCGGATCTCCAGGGCCGTGCGCAGCCGCCGGGCCGAGCCCACCCCCACGCAGCTCCCCTCGCCGTCCACCGCCCGGAAGCGCTCCACCCCTAAGGGGATGTCCTCCGGCCGCACGTCGTACAGCCCCGTCCCCGCGGGCAGGGTGAAGCCTCCCTCCAGCCGGGTCCAGGCGGGGTTCACGATATCCTTGATCTGCATTCTCGACATGGCGCCCCTCCGCTTTGCCGCAATATGGTTCGGCGCCCAGCCCCACAGGGGACCGGGCGCCGGTAGCTTCCCAATTTTTATTCCGCAGAAATCATATAGTAGTACACCGGCTGGCCCCCGGCCAGCAGGGTGATCTCGGCGTTGGGACACTGCTTCTGGAAGATGGCCAGCGCCTCGTTGGCCTGCTCCTCCGTCACGTCCTCGCCGTAGAAGATGCTGATAAACTCCGCCTGCTGCTGGCTGTCCGCCTGGGCCAGCCGCTCCAGCAGCGCGCCAATGGCCTGGTCCGTGCCGAACAGCTGCCCGTCCGCCAGAGCCATGTAGTCCCCCTCGTGAATCTCGAAGCCATCAAAATCGGAATCCCGGGCGGCATAGGTGATCTCGGAGGTGCGCACGTTTTTCCGGGCCTCCTCCATGGCGGCGGCGTTGGCGTCCTTCTCCCCCTCAGGGTCCAGCACCAGCATGGCGGCGATGCCCTGGGGCACGGTGCGGGTGGGAACCACCACGATCTCCTTCCCCTCCACAAGACCCACGCACTGCTCCGCGGCCATGATGATATTCTTGTTGTTGGGCAGCACAAACACCACCTCGGCCGGAGTGCGGGCGATCTCCCGCAAGATGTCCTCGGTGGAGGGGTTCATGGTCTGGCCGCCGGAGATGACGCCGTCCACCCCCAGGTCCTTGAACACGCTGGCCATGCCGCCGCCCGCGCTCACCGCCACCACGCCGAACTTCTTTTCCGGCGGGGCGATGGCATCCGTTTCGCCCTCCTGGGCCTCCAGCTCCGCCTCAATCTGATCCAGATCGTCGGTGCTCTGGGGCTTTTTGCCGGCGGCCACGTCCTCGTACTGGGTGCGCATATTCTCAATCTTGGCCAGCTCCAGGGTGCCGTACTTCTGCGCCTCGCTCAAGGCCGCGCCGGGGATGTCGGTGTGGACGTGGACCTTGAAGGCCTCGTCGTCCTCGCCGATGACCAGGCTGTCGCCGATGCTGTTCAGGTAGGAGCGGAAGGGCTCAATGGACTTGCCGGTGGTCTTGCGGACGATGAACACCGTGTCGAAGGTGAAGGTGATGTCCTCCTCGGACAGGGCGGCGAAGTCGGCGGACTCCTTCGCGGGCAGGGAATCGTCCTCCTCGGCGGGGACGGGCAGGCCCCGCAGCTCGTCCAGCATACCTTGGAGGATGACCAAGAAACCCTTGCCGCCGGCGTCCACCACGCCCGCCTTTTTCAAAACGGGATTCTGGTTGATGGTGTCGGCCAGGGCAATCTGCCCTTCGGCAATGGCGGATTCCAGCACCGCTTCTACACTGTTAAGCTGGGCGGCGGTCTCGGAGGCCTTGGCGGCGGCCAGCCGGGACACGGTGAGAATGGTGCCCTCGGCGGGCTTCATCACCGCTTTGTAAGCGGCGGACACGCCTTCGTTGAGGGCGGCGGCGAAGGCCGTTCCGTCGGCCTCGTCCTTCTCCTTGAAGCCCTTGGACACCCCCCGGAACAGCAGGGACAAAATCACGCCGGAGTTGCCCCGGGCCCCCCGGAGCAGGGCGGAGGCGTTGATGGACGCGGCCTTGCCGATGGACTGAGTGGGCTTCTTCCTTGCCTCGGCGGCGGCGGTGCCGATGGTGAGGGACATATTGGTGCCGGTGTCGCCGTCGGGGACGGGGAACACGTTCAGGTCGTTGATGGCCTGCTTCTGGGCGTTGATGGAGGCGGAGCCGTGGATCACCATGCGCTGGAACAGCGCGCCGTCAATGATATCTACCATGTTCGGATAATCCTCTCTTTCTGGGCCGGGTTTAACCGATCACCATGGAATCCACGCAGACGTTGACGCTGCGCACCTCCACGCCGGTGAGGCGGTGGACGTTGTACTTCACTTCGTTCTGGATGGACTCGCCCACCGCCAGCAGGTTCACCCCGTTGTCCACGATGATATGGAGGTAAATGGAGATGGACTGGTCGCCGTTGTAGACGATTTTCACGCCCTTGGACATGGATTCCCGGCGCAGCAGATGGACCAGGCCGTCCGTTTTGGAGCGGAACGCCATGCCCTTTACGCCGTAGCAGCTGGTGGCCACCGCGCCGGTGAGGTTGGAGTACACGTCGCTGGTGAGGCGGACGAACCCCTTTTCGGTTTGTATTTTCATGGGAACCTTCCTTTCTTCACATGCAAGAGGGTTGCCGTTCTGTTTCATTCGCTCCCCATATTGTATTCTATTTTAATAAAAAATACAAGCCCGTTTTGCCGCCAAAAAATTTGGGCGGAACAGGGGGCTTTTAGACTTTCTGAACAGCGGAGGAGGGCGGAAAACGCCCCGGACGGATGTCCGGGGCGGGCGGGGTATGATATGTGGGCGGTCAGGGGAAGGAATCCAGGACGGTTTTCAGCTGTGCCTCCGCGCTCTCCTGGGGAGGGACGGGGCTGTAGGCGGTTACGTTGTACAGGATGCCGTCCCGCATGAAATAACCGGCGCATTGCTGAGGGCGGTGGCCGGTGGGGGTTCCGTCCTGATAGACCGTCTCAGGGTCGGTGACCTGAACCAGTTCCGCCATGGCCCCGTTGGGCATGGAGTAGCCGGGCAGCTGTGTGATGCTGCTGCCGTCGACGGTGCCCAGCCCGCCTGAGGCGTTCTCACCTGCCCAGAGCTCCGTGCGAACCTCTATATGGACCGTTGCTTGACGGCTGATGTCTGTGCTGGAGACGTCCACACCCCACAGAACCTCCGACCCCGTGTGGAACAGAAGCACCTGGAACCATTTGGTGTTCCAGTCCTCGGGCCAGACGCAGGGGATGTCCTCGCCCAAAAACGCCTGCACCTCGTCCCAGGTGTCAAAGGTGAGGCTGACGACGGGGCCGTCCCGGCCCTCGCTGGCGGCGTTGAGGGCGGGGCTGAAGGCGCTGAGGGGATATTTGGTCATGGGGCCACCGGCGACGGAATAGCCGGGGTTTGTCTCGGAAGAGGAGATTTGGACGCTCAGGCGGTCGATGAGCGCGGCCACCGCCTCCGGGTTGGCGGCGGCAAAGGCCGTCCCCAGCAGGGCCAGGCACAGGCAGGCGGCGATGAGCCCCCCGCGCAGCCCGCCGGGCAGGGGGCGCCTGGCGGGGGCCTGGAGATCGGCCTCCTCAATCAGATCCGGTTTGATGGCATTCATAAGGTCAAGAATCTGTTCTTTTTTCACAGAAAACCCTCCTTTTGCAGTTGCTGGCGCAGCCTGTTCCGCGTCCGAAACAGGACGCTCTTGGTTTTGCTGACGCTCCAGCCCAGGAGGCGGGCGGTGTCCTCCACCGTGTCCGCATACCAATAGCGGCGGACAAAGGCGATTCGCACGTCCCGGGGCTGGGTCCGCAGAAAGCGTTCCGCCGCCTCCGCCAGGGCCCGGAGTTCCGCCTTGTCCGCGGGGTCATCCCCCGGAGGCAGGCAGGAGGCCAGCTCCAGGGCGGTCTCGTCCACCGTGGGCGGGCGGCGGCCGTTCTCCCGGCCCATGGCCAGGGCCCGGTTGCGGACAATCGCGGCCAGCCAGCCCTTGAAGCGCTCCGGCCTGGCCGGCGGGATGGCCCGCCACACCGCCAGCCACGCGTCGTTCAGGCACTCGTCCACGTCCCGGGGGTCGGCCAGGAGCCGGGCGGCGACGGCGCGGCAGTAGGGGCCGTATTGGGCTTGCAGGGCGGGGAGGGCCTGCTCCGAGCGGGCGAGGAACAGCCCCACCAGTTCCTGGTCTGTCATGGCGTCACTTCCTTTTGGGGCGGAGCCCCGCTTGAAAACCGGCTTCTGCCTATATAGAGTATCCCGCGGAGGAAACGGTTGCGTTTTTTTGAAAAAAAGCGCAGCGGCTTTGGACAGAACGTGAAGCGCCCCCGGCCTGAACCGGGGGCGCTTCGTTTTTTTGAGAAAAGAGAGAGGGAGGAGATTGTCTGGTTATGTACCTGACGTGATTATAATAGCAGGGTTTCGCCGGGAAATGTTGGACGATTTAAGAACCTTATGTAAAGGAATTGTGAATACGGCCGCCGCCGCGTTCACGGCAAGATGAAAACCCCCCGGCTCACACCGGGGGGCTTCCTTTTTGAGAAAAGAGAGAGGGAGGAGATTGTCTGGTTTTGTACCTGACGTGATTATAATAGCAGGGTTTTTCCGGGAAGTGTTGGACGATTTGAGAACCTTTTGTGAAGAAATAATGAACGCGCGGGGGCAGGCCCCGTATCCCCTGTGTTCGACAGCGGGAAACGACGTTTCCCGCGCCGTGCCGGGGCTATGTATTCAGCGGCGGCCTCGGTAATTGGACCCAGTCCGCCGCCCGCCGCCTGCGCGGCTGTAGCGGCGGCGGGCCTTCCGGCGGGGCAATACCACCGTCACAAGAACCACCAGGGTCAAAACCAGAACCGCCCCGGCGGCCACCAGGGTTTTCACCCACCACTGGTCCCAATAGAATCGGATTTGCTGCAGGGTGTAGAGGAAGTCGGACCGGGACACGCTGTCCGCCGCCACCATGTCCAAGGTGCCGTAGACGGTGCCGTCGTAGCTCAAGGTGATGGTGCCCAGCTTGTCCCCCGCGGTGACGGGAGCCTCGATGGATTTGGGCAGGTCCACATCCAGCTCTACCCGCTTGGGGTCGAAATCCGAGGGCATGGTGGCCTGAATTTCTCCCGCCGGCTGGGCCAGTACGTGGTCGGCCTCGTCGGAAAGGGTGACGGCCACCTCCCGCAGGACGTTTTCCGTGTCCTGGTTCAGCAGAACGGTGCGGTGAAAATTGTCAAAAGCCCACTCCAGCAGCCGCTTGGTCTCGGAGAAGGACCAGTAATGCCTTCCGTTTTCCTCCATTGTGTCCTCAGTGCCCAGCACCACGCAGTAAAAGGTGCGCCCCAGCTCGTCCACGGCGGCGGAGGCCAGGCAGCGGCCCGCCTCGCCGGTATAGCCCGTTTTGATGCCGATGGCCTTGCCGTAGGTGTAGCCGATGGAATAAAAGCTGCTGAGCAGGCCGTTGGAGCTGTAGATGGTCCGCTCCGGCTGAAGATTGGTGGCCGGAAGGTTGTGGGAGGGGGAACGGACAATGGTGCGGAAGGTCTCGTTCTCCATGGCGGCGCGTGCCATGAGGTAGATGTCATAGGCGGTGGTGTAGTGTTCCGGGTCATGGAGGCCGTGGGGGTTCATGAATTGGGTGTCGTTCATGCCCAGCTCCCGGGCTTTGGCGTTCATCAGGGCCACAAACTGAGCGGATGTGCCGGCTACGGCCTCGGACAGGATGTTGCAGGCCTCGTTGCCGGAGGGCAGCAAATCGCAGTAGAGCAGATCCAGTATGGTCAGCTGCTCGCCCGCTTTGATGCCCGCGGTGGAGCTGTCCCAGGGCAGGTCCACCGACTGGGCGGAGGCCGTGACGACGGTATCCAGGCTGATTGTGCCCTGGTCCACCGCATCCAGCACCACCAAAGAGGTCATGATTTTGGTGATGGAGGCGGGGTACCGCCGTTCGTGGGCATGGAAATCGTAGAGCACCTCCTGGTTATCCCCGTCCACAATGATGACGGCGGCGGCCCGGGGCTGGGGGTCCTCCAGAGCGCGGGCCGGGACGGTCAGGGACAAAACCATAAACCCCGCTAAAAGCAGGGAAAGAAAACGATATTTTTTCATAGGAATCTCCCGTGTTCTATGTTATAATAAATGGGTGGTGCGCCCAGGGCGCGGAGCGCATGAACCCAAAGACCAATATACCTTTTATATTATATCAGAAAATTTTTTTCCATGCAACTGGGAGAAACAGGCTTTTGGCCGATTTTTGGAGGGTGAGATGAAACTGTCGACCGGGGACCGCCGGACGCTGGCGGCGGTCATAGCGGCGGGGGCCGCTATGGTGCTGTGCTTCGCGCTGCGAAGCTCGGCGATGACCCACATGAAGCCGCTTCCCTGGACGCCGCCCGCTGCCTCGGCTCCTGTCCGGGAGGGGCTGGTGAACGTAAACACCGCCGGCCTGGAGGAGCTGACGACCCTGCCCGGAATCGGGGAGGTCCGTGCCCGGGCGATTATCCGGGACCGGGAGGAAAAAGGCCCTTACCGCTACCCGGAGCATTTGATTCGGGTGAAGGGGGTCGGCGAGGGCATTCTGGCGGGCATTCTGGACCAGATTACAACAGGAGGGGATGAAATTGCCCAAGATATTGGTGGTTGACGACGAGCGCGTCATGGTGAAGGGCATTAAATTCAATTTGGAAAACGAGGGCTATCAGGTGGACACCGGCTCCGACGGGGAGGAGGCGGTGGATAAGGCGCGCACCGGCCAGTTCGACCTCATCATACTGGACCTGATGATGCCGAAAATCGACGGTCTCCAGGCCTGCATGAAAATCCGGGAGTTCTCCAACGTGCCCGTTATCATGCTCACGGCCAAGGGAGAGGACACGGACAAGATCATCGGCTTCGAGTGCGGGGCGGACGATTACATCACCAAGCCCTTCAACATTTTGGAGCTGAAAGCCCGCATACGGGCCCTGCTGCGCCGGGCGGGAGCCGCCGCCCAGCAGCAGCGGGAGGCGGACCGCCTCACCCAGGGTGCCATCACCCTGGACCTGAGCGGACGGGCGGCCTGGCGGGATGGGGAGCGGGTGGAGCTCACCGCCAAAGAATTTGACCTGATGGCGCTGCTCATGCAGAATCCGGGGCGGGTGTACAGCCGGGAGAACCTGCTCAATCTGGTGTGGGGGTACGAGTATATCGGGGAGTTCCGCACGGTGGACGTGCACATACGCCGCCTGCGGGAGAAACTGGAGCCGGACCCCGCCAATCCCGGGCACATCCTCACCAAATGGGGCGTTGGTTACTATCTGGCCAATAATATGGCCGATAATGTGTGAGAGAAGGGGTGGGGCAAATGACCACAGCTGCAAAACAGCGGGAAAAGGGCGTCCCGTTTTTCCGCAGCATTCAGGCCAAGTATGCCCTGACCTACCTGCTGGTGGTGGCGGCCATCCTTATTGTGATGAACACCTATCCCGTGCTGATGGCGGAGAATATGGTGTTCGCCTCCAAGGAGAGCACCCTGAAGCAGCAGGCGTTGGTCATCAGCTCCACCCTGGCCGTGTCCGAAACCCTCACCCGGGAGGGAGTGGATCAGACCATGGCGCTGCTGGAGGAGGCCCCGGGCACCCGCATACTGGTCACCGACGCCTCCGGCCTCATTTTGTACGACAGTTCTACCTTGGACAGCCGCCTGGGGGGGTACGCCCTCACCGGGGAAGTGGTCTGGGCCCTGCGGGGGCAGGACGCCTCCCGCGCGGAGTACCGGGAGAGGGCCATCCGCACCAGGGCGGCGGTGCCCATCATGTACCACGGCATGACCCTGGGGGCGGTGTACCTCTACGAGTATGACACGGAGCAGGCCCAGGTGCTGCTGTCCATCCTGGCCAACCTGCGTTATATCTCCATTGTCATCTGTGTGGCGGCCCTGGTGCTGGTGGTGCTGCTGTCCAAAACCCTGACCCGCAACACCGTCCGGCTTTTGTCCGCCATCCGCCACGTGCGGGAGGGCGAGTACAGCCACCGGGTGGAGTCCCTGGGCAGGGACGAGATGGCCCAGCTGGCCGATGAGTTCAACCAGCTCACCGGCCGCCTCCAGACCACTGAGGAGGCCCGGAGGCGGTTTGTGTCCGACGCGTCCCACGAACTGAAGACGCCGCTGGCCTCCATCCGGCTGCTCACCGACTCGATTTTGCAAAATGACTCGGTGGGGATGGACACCGTGCGGGAGTTTGTGGCGGACATCGGGGAGGAGGCGGACCGCCTCACCCGTATCAGCGAGCACCTGCTGGCCCTTACCCGGATGGACGCGGGGGCGGAGCGGGCCAGGGAACCGGTGGAGCTGGGGGCGGTGGCGGAGAAGGTGGCCCACCTGCTCTCCCCCGTGGCCCGGACGGCGGAGGTGGAGCTCCGGTGCTCGTTGGAGCCCGCCTGCGCCCTGCTGGCCAACGAGGACGACATCTATCAGGTAGCCTTCAACCTGATGGAGAACGCCATCAAATACAATCTGCCCGGAGGGCGGGTGGAGGTGGGGGTGTCCCGTCGGGAGGACCGGGTGGCCCTCACCGTCACCGACACCGGCCTGGGCATTCCGGAGGAGGACCTGCCCCGTATCTTTGACCGTTTTTACCGGGTGGACAAGGCCCGGTCCAGGGCGGCGGGGGGGACAGGCCTGGGGCTGTCCATCGCCCGGGACACCGCCCGCCTCCATGGAGGCGACATCACGGCGGGCCCCAATCCCGCCGGCCGGGGCACCCGGTTTGAGGCGGAGTTTCCCGCCCTGCGAGAGGGGGATGGCAGATGAGAAAAACCGCCGCGTGGCTGGGGCTGGCCGTGCTGCTGCTGGGGCTGGCCGCAGGCTGCGCCGCCGGAACCAGGGAGGAGGACCCGGGCCTGGAGCTGTGGTTCCCCATCGACCCGGAGCTGGGCATTGCCTCCGCCGCTCTGGACGCCTGTCCCTACCAGGGGGAGGACCCGTCCATCCCGGGACTGCTCTCCGCCTTGCTGGCGGGCCCCCCGCCGGAGGAGGTGGAGTTTACCTCCCTCGTCCCGGAAGGGACCCGCGTGCTCAGCTGGTCGCTGGAGGAGGGGGTGGCCAATGTGGAGCTGTCCGCCGCCTACGCAGAGCTGGCGGGGGTGGAGCTGACCGTGACGGACTACTGCATCACCCTGACCCTGTCCCAGCTGCCGGGGGTGGACGGGGTGCGCATCACCGTCAACGGGGGCGGGCAGTCCTACCGGGACCGCCGGGTGCTCCACCGGTCGGACGTGCTGTTTTCCGGCGCGGAAGAAACGCCGGTGGATGTGTCCGCCGCCCTCTATTTCCGCCGGGACGGCGGGGACGCCCTGGGCTTTGAACTGCGCCGTTTCCGGGTGACGGAGGGCAGGGTGCCCGCCGAGGAGGTGCTGTCCGGCCTGGCTGCCGGGCCGGAGGACAAGGGATTGCTGCCCCTGCTGCCCGAAGAGCTGGCCGTGCGCTCCGCCTGGGCGGACAAGGGCCTGTGCACCGCCGACCTGTCCGCCCATCTGCTGGAGATTCCGGAGGAGGACCGGGCGCTGGCGGCCGCCTCCATCGTGGAGACCCTGTGCAGCCTGGACGGGGTGGAGCAGGTCCTGATTCTGATTGAGGGAGAGCCCGTGGAGGAATTTGGCGGGCTGGACCTTACGCAGCCCCTGCGGCCCTCCACGGGGCCGCAGGACGGACAGCCCCGGCGGTCAGACCGGGAGTTTGAGCCGGAACCGTAACTATAAAGGAGAGATACACCATGAATTTTGACACCAGCTGCCTTCACGCGGGCTACCGCCCCGGCAACGGGGAGCCCCGGAACATCCCCATCATCCAGTCCACCACCTTCCGCTATGAGACCAGCGAGGACATGGGCAAGCTGTTCGACCTGGAGGCGTCGGGCTACTTCTACACCCGGCTGCAAAACCCCACCAGCGACGCGGTGGCCGCCCGGCTGTGCGCCCTGGAAGGGGGGACGGCGGCCATGCTGCTGTCCTCGGGGCAGGCGGCCAACTTTTTCGCCGTGTTCAACATCGCCTCCGCCGGGGACCACATCGTGGCCTCCTCTTCCATCTACGGCGGCACCTACAACCTGTTCGCCGTCACCATGAAGCGGATGGGCATTGAGTTCACCTTCGTGGACCCGGACTGCTCCGAGGAGGAGCTGAACGCCGCCTTTAAGCCGAACACCAAGGCCCTCTTCGGCGAGACCATCGCCAACCCGGCCCTGACGGTGCTGGACATCGAGAAGTTCGCCAAAGCCGCCCACGCCCACGGGGTGCCCCTCATCGTGGACAACACCTTTGCCACCCCGGTCCTGTGCCGGCCCTTCCAGTGGGGGGCGGACATCGTCACCCACTCCACCACCAAATACCTGGACGGCCACGCCGCCGCCGTGGGGGGGGCCATCGTGGACTCCGGCAATTTCGACTGGAACGCCCACAAGGACAAGTATCCCGGCCTCACCACCCCCGACGACAGCTACCACGGGGTGACCTACACCGAGCGGTTTGGATTAGGCGGGGCCTATATCACAAAGGCGGTGGTCCAGCTCATGCGGGACTTCGGCTCCACCCCCGCCCCCATGAACGCCTGGCTGGTGGGCATGGGCATGGAGACCCTTCCCCTGCGGATGGCCAAGCACTGCGCCAACGCCCAGGGGGTGGCGGAGTTCCTCCAGAAGCATGAAAAGGCGGCCTGGGTGCGGTACGCCGGACTGCCGGGGGACAAATATTATGAGCTGGCCCAAAAGTACCTGCCCAACGGCTGCTGCGGGGTGGTGTCCTTTGGGGTGAAGGGGGGCCGGACCGCCGCCGAGCGGTTCATGGCGGGCCTCAAGCTGGCCTCCATCGCCACCCACGTGGCCGACGCCAAGACCTGCGTCCTCCACCCAGCCTCCGCCACCCACCGGCAGATGAACGACCAGGAGCTGGCCGCCGCCGGGGTGTCCCCCGACCTGGTGCGGTTCTCCGTGGGCATTGAAGATTTGGACGATTTGATTGCTGATCTGAGCCAAGCATTGGAGCGGGTGTAAGGAAAGGGGAGCGGCCGGACCGCTCCCTTTTTTCTTAAGAATTCGTAAATCCCCTTGACATTCCACCCTGTGGAAGGTGTACTATGACCCCAATGAGGGAGGGAAGACGATGAAGATCAATCAGGTGGAGCAGCTGGTGGGTATCACCAAGGGAAATATCCGCTTCTATGAAAAGGAAGGGCTGCTCACCCCCGGACGCAACAACGACAACGGCTACCGGGACTACAGCGACGCCGACGCGGCGTGGCTGAAAAAAATCAAGTTGCTGCGGATGCTGGACGTGCCCATCGAGGAGATCCGCCTTTTAAAGTCCGGATCGCTGACCCTGGAGGACGCCATGGGGCGGCACATGATCCAGCTTCAGCGCAGGCAGGCCAACTTGGCAGCGGCCCAGGGCGTGTGCGCCCAGATCAAGGAGAGCCGCAGCCAGCTGGACAGCCTGGACGCCGACGGGATACTGGCCGGCATGGAGCGGCAGGAACAGGAGGGGACAAAGTTCATGAACGTGGGAAAACAGGATAAGTTCACCCGGTATGTCAGCCCCGTGGGGGCTGCGGTGGTGGTGCTGGCCATGATGGCGGCGTTTATCGCCCTCATCGTGTGGGGCTTTACGGTGGATGCGGCGGACGCGCCCCCCATCGGGGTGATCATCGGTCTGGCGGCCGTCCCGGTGGTGATTATCATCGGGGTGCTGGCGGCGCTGTACCAGCGCATCAAGCAGATCAAGGGAGGGGAAGAAGATGCTGCTTCTCAATATTGACTATATCCCCGGCCCCAGCCGGGAGCTGGAGGCCCTGGGCATTGTGAAGGGCTCCGTGGTGCAGTGCAAAAGCTTCGGCAAGGACTTTATGGCCGGGATGAAGACCTTTGTGGGCGGTGAGATCGAAGCCTACACCGCCATGCTCACCGAGGCCCGGCAGCTGGCCACCAAGCGGATGGTGGACGAGGCGGAGCAGCTGGGGGCGGACGCGGTGCTGAACATCCGCTATGCCTCGGCGTCCATCATGCAGGGGGCGGCGGAGATCACCGTGTACGGCACCGCTGTGCGCGAGAAGCGCTGAACCGTCGCGAACAGGTGAAGCGTGACAATGAAAAGAGGTTGATCTCTATGAAGAAAAAACGCTTTTGGCCCTTCCTGCTGATGATCCCGCTTTTGACGGCGGCGGTGGCGGGGGGGTTCCTCCTGCCGGACCAGCTGGTCATGCAGATTGGCGTAGACGGACAGCCCAGCAATGTTATGCCCAAGCTGTTCGGCCTGCTGATCCCGGTGGCGGTGGGCGCCATAGGGGCGGGCATCGCCTCAAGCGCCGCCAAAGAGAAGCACCTGGCGGGCTTCATCACTCTGGCCGCGGCGTTCCTGATCACTGGCTTGACGTTTTTCATGAACCTTTGACCTGCTGGAATCTTTGAAACCTGTGGGGCGCGGCGGCCCGGCGCGCCGTGTTTCGGTAAAATTGCGGAGGGCAGGGTCGTCCCGCTCTACATTTGTTCAGAACACGCTTCAAAAGGAGAGAATGCTATGCTTCGCATTGAACACTATTCCAAGACCTACCCCGGCGGCAAAAAGGCTGTGGACGATTTGACCCTCCACGTGCGGCCTGGGGAAATCTACGGCTTCATCGGCCACAACGGGGCGGGCAAAACCACCACCCTGCGGGCGGTGGCGGGGGTGATGGACTTCACCGAGGGGACCATCACCATCGACGGCCACGATGTGAAAAAGGACCCGGTGGGGGCCAAGCGGGTCACCGCGTTCCTGCCCGACAACCCGGACCTGTACGAGTTTATGAAGGGCATCGACTACCTGAACTTCATCGCCGACCTGTACGACATCCCGGCGGAGCAGCGGACGAAGGACATCGCCAAGTACGGGGACGCCTTTGAGCTCACAGGAAACCTGGGGTCCCCCATCGGCAGCTACTCCCACGGCATGCGGCAGAAGCTGGCGTTGATCTCCGCCTTCATCCGCCGCCCCAAGCTGCTCATCCTGGATGAGCCCTTCGTGGGGCTGGACCCCTCCGCCTCCCACATTATGAAGGGATACTTAGCGGATTTGTGCCGGGGC
>ERZ808028.210-NODE-210-length-58864-cov-19.500502_pt1 | contig 58864 bp, 52 predicted proteins | sample MGYA00380184_ERZ808028 | MGnify/ENA primary metagenome ERZ808028 (study PRJEB31490, sample SAMN06133397) | mouse gut metagenome | isolation source: J8_1 | host: mice | place: China: Chengdu | collected 2015-05 ... | reverse complement strand
AGTATCAAAAACTGCTTTTTCCGCTTTAATGAAAGGCGTACAAATCCTTTACCTGTTTCCAGTTTTTCGCAGGCTTCAATGGCATTATCCAAAAGATTGTTCAATATGACCCCCATATCAAACACGGGAATTTCCCCGCCATACCGGAAATCTGCCTCAAACCGGATTCCCGCTTTTTCAGCTCTGCGGCATTTGTCATTGATGATGACATCCGTGACCGCATTTCCCGTCACATACTTATACTCCAGTTCCTGCATGGTTTCATCCATCCGCCGTACATAGTCCTCTATCTCTCCATACTCCCCGGCCCCTGCCAATCCTTTGATGTTTGCCATGTGGTTCTTCATCTCGTGCCGCACTTTGCGGATGCTTCCATAAAAATTCTCCGCTTCCTCCAAGCGTTTCTTCATAGCCTTGACCTGCTGTTCCTCCACAAAATGTTTCTGTCTCTCGCTAAGAAGGATGCGGTATCTCTGCCAAAAATAAATCAATACGGATTCCCCCGCAAATATAAGAACTGCAACCAACGGCATTTTCCATAACAAATCCGGTTTCTCATCAAATAAAATGAAAAGTTCATCGTCTATCTTTACAGTAAGCAGCCCAACAATGATTTTTGTAATCATGCTCCCGACAAGATTCAGGATGGAAAGCAGGATAACATCCTGCCACGCCATTATAGCTACATCCCTCATAAGTCTGTACAAAATAAGCGTCATTGCAACAAATAATACGGAATAAGAAAATGTCAGGCAGAACATACCAACTGCCATGCATTGATTCACTTCCTGCAGATAACTATCCCGCAGAAAATCAATACTTTTCATCATAACGCTCATCACTTTTTCGTAAATACTACTCGCCATCAAATAACTCAGGCAATGGAGGTTATAAAAAGCGAGCATCACAAATACTGCTTTTCCAATCTGTCTTTTATAATGTATTCCGCCATATCCCAATATGGCAAAAGCTGAAACGCCATACCGCACCCAAGCAGCACACGGAAGGAATCCAATCCCTATATTGGCAAGAATAAACAGCGCTGCCGCAACACCATCCCTTTTTCCTTTTTTCTCTCTGAAAGCAGCCGTCCACAAAACAAGGAACATGATGACCTGTACGGCAATCTTCCATATATCCAATATGCTGTTGATCGTTTCAAACACTGGCTGGCTCATAGGCTTGCCTCCGAAATGTAATCCATGTACGCCTGCACAAAGCCGTCATATTTATACCTTGAAAGCAGCAGCTTATCCCCGTTCGCCATCCTTACCTCCGTCCTGTCATACCCCTCCACATGGAAAAGGTTGATAAGGTATCCCCGGTGGATGCGGTAAAACTGCCCCGTCAGCTCCTCCTCCAAATCCCCGATCTTCGCATAGTATTCTATATTTCCGCTTTTTAAGTACAGGATGATATTATGGTTCCGGCTTTCCATGTAATAAATGTCATTCAGCGGTATGGCCTTTCCCTCGCCGCCATACTGGATCACAAGTTTTTTCTTCCGCTGCTCTGCCTCCGATACGATCTGCCCGGCCGCCCGGCCGAACAACTCCGCAAATTTCTGTTCGTCCACGGGCTTTACCAGATACTGGAACGCCCCTACATCGAATGCGTCATACACATATTTTTCATACCCTGTCACAAAAATAATGATGGGCTGTTTCTGCGCCTTCATGCCCCGGATATGCCTTGCCAGCCCCATGCCGTCCATGCCTGCGCCAGAGCCGCCCATCTCTATGTCCAGAAATATAATGTCATGCTCCTTACCGTCCGAGAGGTACGCATCAGCAGAGGCATATTCCGTGATGCTGCATTCCCCGCCCTGCTTTTCGATGAGCGAAACAAGGTAAGACCTTATGTTTTTTTCATCATCACACACCGCAATTTTTATCGTTTCTGCCACCTCCAGTCTTCATCTAACTTATCGGAAAAATCAGGTTGATTTCTAACGTCTACTTCGTGAATGGTTAATCTGGCTACGTGAATCGCAGACTTTTCATTTTTTAAGTCCAAATCAGCCCTAAAGTTTTTCGCCATTCGTCCGATACGGTGGAAACGCAAACCGCCGTGTAAGCATATTAACTCTGATTTCCCCGCTTTCCAACTTATTATTTTCTGAACCACTGTAAAAATATCTGTGAAAATTGAAATGTAAAGAAATGAATTGTGAAATCTTTAGACATAAGAAGAAGGACTGCCGAAACAGCCCTTTCCCTCATTTATTATTTATCCATTTATTTTTTACCGCTTTACTCATATACAAGCACGGAAACCCTTATATTATCACGAAAACTCCCATCCTGTTTCCGTGCTTGTATATGGGTTTTGCCTGCGAGTATCGACTTTTGCGTGATAGTATGGAGTTTTGCCTGCAAGTATCCGAGTTTCCGTGATAATAACCGACTTTTGCCTACGAGTATATACTATCAGGCAAAACAACCCCGGAACAACAGTTTGCACCCTCGCTAATGTACAAATGCCCCTAAAAGCACACGGAATTAATGTAACTCTGAAAGCTATGTAGTGCCGAAAGTGGCGGATTTACGGGCTTTCTCGGCTTTCTGTGTTAATATCTGCCGGAAACTAAGACACCCTGACAAAATTTGATAATATTCCCCATATTTCAACAGCATTTTCAGACAAATTATTCTCACTTAAGAGGCTCTATCATATACTTTTGAAACTTCTCCGGCACTTCAAAGCCTTTTAGATGTTCTTAGTCGGTCAGCTCTTTGTTCCTGCTTGAATCAACACAGTAAACCAGTTTGTTATATCCTCAAAGATTATGCATCCCTACCTATATGGTAGTACCAACTTTTACGAAAAGACAATCTGGTTCTTTTTTCCAATATCTACAATAGCGATTTCACAATCATAAACAGCAATTACTCCCGAATATTTTGGGTGATAGTAATTCATAACCACATGGCAGCCAAACACTTCGCAATTATATTACACTGTCTACAATATCCAAATCAAGAAATTGTCCATACGCACTACTAATAGTTTTATCATCATCCGAAACCATCGGTGTCATATTCATGCCGTCTTCTGAAACAAAACGATCCGATTTTCTTTTCGCACGTTTTCGGATTTCATCAAAAACATCAATAAACTGGTCACTTGTATTGATTTGATATACTTCTTGAGTGGGTGTTAATTTTCTAAGCACTTGCATATCTGCTTCTCTACTGATTCCAATTGGAAAAACATGTAATTCATCTTTACTCACACGCTCTCGAACCCAATTAAATTGCCGTGTAGGATCATCACCACAAGAAAAAGCTTCACCATCCGTCATAAAAACTAACATCGGTACATAATTGTCATTATCATTATCTTGTAACTCTTGTATTTTATCATCAATAACACGTAACGCTAAATTCAACGCCTCAGACATAAATGTCTGTCCACGTGCATGAAATTGAGTAGCCCTTTCTGGGTCAATACTTTGTATATCTACAAATGGCTGAATACGATGTGCGTGGCGGTCATAAACTATCACGCTAATAAGAGCTTCCGATGCCAACGCAGAGTCATCATCCTGCATAGCCTTAAGCATATTCTTCATTACTTTACTTAACAAATTAATACGAGACCCAAAACTACCAACAGGTGTATCCATTGAACCACTAACATCAACACAAAAGCAAATCGGAATACGCGGGCTTGTTCGCATTCGTTCATTATACATCTGATCATACTCTTCTTTAAGATGATACCCTGCATCATTAGAGCGATTATATTCAGACATAAATACACTTCCTTTCTGATGATTATCTTTTATCAAGGCTGCTTTCTTTTACATTCCGGACAATTATTTGGAACGCCCCAATTATCTATGCCAAAACGTTTATCATAGTCCTCTTTTTGGCCAAAAGTAAAATCAAACGAACAGCCACAATTCCTACAACGCAATTTTTTATATACTTGAGATCGTATATGCTTACACTCGCTACAATACCGCTGCTTATGCCAATCAGAATTCTGAACAGTTGCAATCTGATGAAAAATCGCCATTTTCTTTGAATAAATAAACTTTCTATCCACCGATGTATGATACGAACTAATACACTCAAAATATTTGTCAGATGGTGTATTAAGGCACGAATTACAAATCCGATAAGGCGTATCAAAATACTTACGATAAAAATAAAACTTAGGGTATTCAACCCCACAATATTGGCACTTAAAAAATTGTGTCTTGGCATCTCTCTTAAATGTTTTTGGAAAAAGTTCAAGTGACTCCATATCATAAGGATGTTCCAAATCTTTCCTCAATGATCGCACTTCATGTAGCCAAAAGCGAGCAGACTTACGCTTTTCAGGTGCATTAAACTCCTTGCCGCTCATAAAAGTATTATAAAAGTCTCCTTTTAAACTGCCCAAATGGCTCCATACAAAACGCCACCGCCCACTAGGACGATCCACATCTCTATTTCCAGGTTGCCCACTCCATGAGAAAGGAAATCTCATATTAGCAATGCTTTGAGCCATATCCGCATTTTTTTCTTTCGCATACGGTGTTTTTCCCGGCATCATAAGCATGAATACCAGTTCTGCAACTTCATAATTTTCTGTTTGCTGTGTATATAAGCGTTTACGAATTCCACTCAGTTGTAACTCTGGAGGCTGAAAAGTAATATTCTGCGATACACAAGGATACCCCTCAATCTGATAACAATCCATATCTACAAAATAGACATGGTTTTTATCTTTCACAAAAATAGACTGCGGATTAATGCAACCAAAAAATATGTGCCTATCTTGTAAAAATATAATATGTTCCAATATACAAATTGTCAAATCACATAAATCTTTTTTGTTCCAGTCAGGAAAATGTAACTTAAGTTGTTCCTCTCCAAGAACACTCTGCATCAAAGGAATTCCCTCTGCTTGCGGTATCAATGCTCCTACGAAACAACCATTGACATCATATAACTTTGAGATAGGCCATCCTATTCCTCTACGTCTAATAGGCTTTTGTAGCATTAGTTCCGTCTTATCTTCAAAATAAGTAGTTGTCAGAACATTAGGTGCATAGATTTTAGCAAATGTATCTGTTTGATTTGTTCTGTAGGTAATAGACATTGCATTACTCATAAATTCCTGAAGTAATATTATTTCATTGCCTTGATCATCGTATACCATTCCCCCTTTACCAATGTTGCCATGCGCTAACTTATTTGCCCGATTATATTGAGTTATAGCGGTCATTATCTTAAATTGTTCATCACCTGACACAACCGACTGTTTTGCCACCATTCCATTATCTGTAAAACCGGATAACTTTCCTCCATCGTCAAGCGTGAAAAAACGAAGTTCCTTATGCACTTTATAAGCTATACTCTTAACTTTTTTGGCCTTATCTAAAGACTTTGATAAAAAAAGATATGGTCCTTGAACATTTTGTTGAGCAAATAATTCCTCATAATTCTTTACATCATAATATATACTTACGTTTTCTTTCTCAATAAGCATAGGATGAAATACCTTTTGTATATCATCAGGAATTAAATTATATTCGAACCCTGGCACAAATACAGAGCGTTTATTTGCACTAGTGGTATTATATGCACGCCACTCGCGTATAAAAGCTATAAATCCTTTGGTACACATTAACTCTCCCTCTACCATTATCTTGATTTCCGAAGAGTTGAAAAGCATCGACGGACTTGCCCCATATTGAGGCCACTTCACTTTAGACTTTTCTGTGTAGCCAGCTCTCCTATTATCCCTTGCTACACTACCTTTATTTCTTTGATATGTTGCACGGGTATTCTCAGTAGATACAGACGTCAATCTGTCATTAGCCCATGCAGAATTCATCTGCTGTTGAAGTGGCACAATTTGTTGAGACTCTCTCTTTTCGACTATTTTGTCATTACCCTCTTTTCTATTTTGTTCAAAATTAAAAATGCTCATTTACTCGCCTCCATTTCTTATTCCACCGTCTTGCAGTATCCCTAATCTGTATATCTGTAGACATAATCAATTCATAATATAAGTTTTCAATTTCAATCTGATTATTGCGAACACGAGCCAAATCTAACAAATATATCCCACCTCCTCCATCACGATAATCATTCCATAGTTTTCTTGCCAATGTTTCAGCTTTGTAAGAAATACTAGCACCATCTTGTTCACGCACTCTCTTAAAATCTTCCCGAAGTTGATCATATAAAGAATTGGGGGATTTTTCAAATAGAAAAACCTTATTGCTAGGCATTAACCCCTTTGAACTAAGTTTTTCTTCTATTCTTAACGTTACATCTTCTATTTTAGGATTATTCATATCCGAAACTACATCCAAAAATTCTGCAATATTGGAGGATATATCTTGGCACTTCTTTAAATCTCTATTTAAATTTCCCCAATTTTGCGGATCTATTTCTTTTAGCGTTTCTTGTAATTTTTTAAATTCTCCTTGCCAATGCTTGACATATTCTGCTCTAATTATTGGACTGTATATTTCAGAATTTATAACTGCCGGGAAAATTTTATCCTTGTATTTTCTATCCCTCATTACTTCTAATACTTCATACATACAATTTGCAGATTTTAAGTAAAAATCAGAAATTATAAGGATTACATAATCCATTTTACTAATTGATTGCATATATTCCTTTATACTATTCCAAGAACCAATTTCTATTTTGTCTCTATGTAGTTCAATATTTTTTCTGTTAAGAAAGTAATCATAAATGTCGTCTGCAATCTCATCATCCTTCCAACAATATGATAAAAATATATTTATTTCTTTCAAAAGAAACCTCCCTTGAATCCCAAATAATAACATAAAAAATACAAAACACTATATGTATCATAAAAGGCATCGTCAAAACTATACATAGTGATGCCCTAATCATATCTCTACCTATTTCTATTTAGTTCCCCTTTCACACACCACTTCTTTTTAATGATATTAACATAAAATGACAAAAATTTCAATATTTAAACGCAATTCATAATATAATCCATTATCCATTATCGGTCTAGTTCCCACAACTTGTTGCATATACAGAGAAAAAGCCAGGGTTGTTTTCCTCTAGCTTTTTCCTTGTACTATCCTTCCTTCTCAATCACCAACTCCGCGCCATCAAGGAAATGCAGGAAACCGCCATCGTGGACTTCCACGTTCTCCAATGCCACGTTCACGATCTCTGGACATACCGACTTACTCATGTATTATTACGGAACCTCTTATACTATCACGAAAACTTCCCGCATGTTTCTATGATAATACATAAAGTTTCCGTGTTTGTATCATATCCCCCGTTTTTCAACACCATTTTCCGTCAAGCTAATCCATCTTTCAGCCAAAACCGACAATACCCTACACCTTTTTACCTTTCCGCTTTATACTATCACGGAAACCCAGGACTTTTGCGTGAAAGTATACTTTTGCCTGATAGTACGATTTTTCCCCTATCGCCATCCTATCAGCGGCATCCAAAAACACCAAAAAATGGGGTCCACCACCCACCGTGATGAACCCCACCAAACCTCAAAATCCCTTGATTTTAAACCATTCTTCCATACTTTTGCCTGCGAGTACCCAAATTCCTATGGCATCAATTGGAAATAGCCGCCTGTGCCGCAGCCAATCTAGCGATAGGCACACGGAACGGTGAGCAGGATACATAGTCCAGGCCGATCTTGTGGCAGAACTCTACGGAGGAAGGATCGCCGCCGTGCTCGCCGCAGATACCTACATGCAGCTTGGGATTCACGGGCTTGCCTAACTTGATGGACAGTTCCATCAGCTTGCCTACGCCGATCTGATCCAACTTCGCGAACGGATCATTCTCCAGAATCTTGGTGTCATAGTAAGCGTTCAGGAACTTACCAGCATCGTCCCGGGAGAAACCGAAGGTCATCTGGGTCAGGTCGTTGGTGCCGAAGCAGAAGAAATCAGCCTCCTTGGCGATCTCATCAGCGGTCAGCGCCGCACGGGGAATCTCGATCATCGTACCTACTTCGTACTCCAGAGAAACGCCTGCAGACGCGATCTCAGCATCGGCAGTGTCCACTACCAGCTTCTTGACAAACTTAAGTTCCTTAACCTCACAGATCAGAGGAATCATGATCTCAGGCTTCACATTCCAGTCGGGATGAGCCTTCTTCACATTGATAGCAGCACGGATAACAGCCTTGGTCTGCATCCTGGCAATCTCAGGATAGGTTACAGCCAGTCGGCAGCCTCTGTGGCCCATCATCGGGTTGAACTCATGCAGGGAAGCGATGAAGTTCTTGATGTCCTCCACGGACCTGCCCTGTGCGTTAGCCAATTTCTCGATATCAGCTTCCTCAGTGGGAACAAACTCATGCAGAGGAGGATCCAGGAAACGAATGGTAACCGGGTTGCCCTCCAGAGCCTCGTACAGCGCCTCGAAGTCGCCCTGCTGATAAGGCAGGATCTTCTCCAATGCCGCCTCTCTCTCCTCCGCGGTATCGGAGCAGATCATCTCACGGAACGCTGCGATTCTGTCTTCCTCGAAGAACATATGCTCGGTACGGCACAGGCCGATACCTTCAGCACCCAGTTCACGAGCCTTTCTGGCATCTTCGGGAGTATCAGCGTTGGTGCGGACCTTCAGGGTTCTGAACTTGTCAGCCCAAGCCATTACACGGCCGAAAGTACCTGCGATGGTAGCGTCTACCGTTGCGATCTGGCCGGCATAGATGTTACCGGTGGTACCGTCGATGGAGATATAATCTCCCTCGTGGAACTCCTGGCCTGCCAGAGTGAACTTCTTATTCTCCTCGTCCATGGCGATATCGCCGCAGCCGGATACACAGCAGGTTCCCATGCCGCGGGCAACCACTGCAGCGTGAGAGGTCATGCCGCCGCGCACGGTCAGGATACCCTGAGCGGCCTTCATGCCGGTAATATCCTCGGGAGAAGTCTCCAGACGAACCAGAACCACCTTCTCGCCTCTTGCGTTCCAAGCCTCGGCATCCTCAGCGGTAAATACCACCTTGCCGCAGGCAGCGCCGGGAGATGCGCCCAGACCCTTGCCCAGAGGGGTGGCAGCCTTCAGGGCTGCGGTGTCAAACTGGGGATGCAGCAGCGTATCCAGGTTGCGGGGGTCGATCATGGCCACCGCCTCTGCCTCTGTCTTGTGGCCCTCATCTACCAGGTCACATGCAATCTGCAGAGCAGCCTGGGCAGTTCTCTTACCGTTACGGCACTGCAGCATGTACAGCTTCTTGTTCTCAACGGTGAACTCCATATCCTGCATATCATGGTAGTGGTTCTCCAAAATCTCACATACCTTGATGAACTCTTCATATGCCTCGGGGAACTCCTGCTCCATCTGTGCGATGGGCATGGGAGTACGCACGCCAGCAACCACGTCCTCACCCTGAGCATTCTTCAGGAATTCACCCATCAGCTTCTTCTCGCCGGTGGCCGGGTCACGGGTGAAAGCAACGCCTGTGCCGGACTGATCGTTCAGGTTTCCGAATACCATGGGCATAACGTTTACCGCGGTACCCCAGGAATAAGGGATATCATTGTCACGACGGTACACATTTGCGCGGGGGTTGTCCCAGGAACGGAAAACGGCCTCGATGGCCAGCTTCAGCTGTTCTACGGGATCGGAGGGGAAATCCTTGCCCAACTGGTTCTTGTACTCTGCCTTGAACTGTTCTGCCAGAGTCTTTAAGTCGGCGGCCGTCAGATCCACGTCAAACTGAACGCCCTTTTCCTCTTTCATCTTGTCGATTAACTGCTCGAAATACTTCTTACCGACTTCCATTACGACATCGGAGAACATCTGGATAAAACGCCTGTAAGAATCATATACAAAACGCTCAAAGGCAGGATCGGAGTTGCCTGCGATCATGGCGGCAACCACTTCGTCATTCAAGCCAAGGTTCAGGATGGTATCCATCATACCGGGCATGGATGCTCTTGCGCCGGAACGAACAGACACCAGCAGGGGATTCTTCAGATCACCAAACTTCTTGCCGTTGATCTTCTCCATCTCCGCAACGCCGTCCATGGCCTGTGCCATGATCTCGTCATTGATCTTGCGGCCATCCTCATAGTATTGCGTACAGGCCTCTGTGGTAATGGTGAAACCCTGCGGAACGGGAAGCCCGATGCTCGTCATCTCAGCCAGGTTAGCGCCTTTGCCGCCGAGAAGATTACGCATGGTCATGTCGCCTTCTGCAAACGAATAAACCCATTTCTTCATGTTTGTCTTTCTCCCTCTTTCTAAAGATTAATTGATCTACATTTGTGTTCGGAAATATCATCTTTCCGAACTCGCATCTTACATTTTATCAATTTGACAAAAAAATATCAAGGTATTTAAAATAATTCTTTTTTTCGCCACTCACTTTCGTCCATTGTACTCAAACCACCCATTAAATCATTGGATGTTTTGGCAAAAATATACAAAATTGTAAGCATTTACATTTCTTTTTACCCTTTTCCCTGCAAAAAGCAGGATTAATACTTGCAATTTCCGGGAATTTCAGTAAAATAAGAAGGAGCGCAACTGGGGAACATTTAATCAGCATATTCCCGCACGATACGCTGCTCCATGCGGAAACGGCAAAGCGGCCGGACCGGGAGCACCGTCACAATGCACAAAACAGGGGATATGCGGAACTCTTAATTTCAGAAAGGTTTAAGTATGATCAGTGCAAATAATGTAACTTACCGCGTAGGCAAGAAGGCCCTGTTCGAGGATGTGAACATCAAGTTTACGGAGGGCAACTGCTACGGCCTCATCGGCGCCAACGGCGCAGGCAAGTCCACTTTTTTAAAAATCCTTTCCGGGGCTCTGGACACCACCAATGGAGACATCGTCATCACCCCCGGCCAGCGTCTGTCGGTGCTGGAGCAGGATCATTTCAAGTATGACGAATATATGGTCATGGACACCGTTATCATGGGCAATCAGCGCCTGTACCAGATTATGAAGGAAAAAGACGCCATCTATGCCAAGGAGGACTTCTCCGATGAAGACGGCATCCGGGCCAGTGAACTGGAAGCAGAATTCGCGGAGATGGACGGCTGGGAGGCGGAATCCAACGCCGCCATGCTGTTAAACGGACTGGGGATCGGCGCGGAGCATCACTATTCTCTGATGAAGGATCTGGAAAGTAATATCAAGGTTAAGGTACTGCTGGCGAAAGCCCTTTTCGGCAACCCGGACATTCTGTTGCTGGACGAGCCCACCAACCATTTGGATTTGGATGCCATCGCCTGGCTGGAAGAATTTTTAATCAATTTTGACAATACCGTTATTGTGGTGTCCCACGACCGTTATTTCCTGAACAAGGTCTGCACCCATACCGCCGACATCGACTACGGCAAAATCCAGTTGTACGCAGGTAACTACGATTTCTGGTATGAGTCCAGCCAGCTTCTGATCAAACAGATGAAAGAGGCCAACAAGAAGAAGGAGGAAAAGATCAAGGAACTGCAGGAATTCATCTCCCGCTTCTCCGCCAATGCCAGCAAATCCAAGCAGGCCACCTCCCGCAAAAGGGCCCTGGAGAAAATCGAACTGGATGAGATCAAGCCCTCCAGCAGGAAGTACCCCTATATTGACTTCCGCCCCGACAGGGAGATCGGCAACGAAGTGCTCACCGTGGAACACCTGTCCAAGACCATAAACGGAGAAAAAGTGCTGGACGATATCTCTTTCATCATGGGACATGAGGACAAAATCGCCCTGGTGGGCAGCAACGAGATCGCAAAGACCACCCTGTTCCAGATTCTGGCAGGGGAGATGGAACCGGACGAGGGCAGCTACAAGTGGGGCGTTACCACATCCCAGGCTTATTTCCCCAAGGACAACACGGAAGAGTTTGACAATGACCTGACCATCGCGGACTGGCTCACGGGCTACTCCCCGGTAAAGGACGTAACCTATGTGAGAGGCTTTTTGGGCCGTATGCTTTTCGCCGGTGAGGACGGTGTAAAGAAAGTCAAAGTACTCTCCGGCGGTGAGAAGGTACGCTGCCTTTTGTCAAAAATGATGATCAGCGGAGCCAACTGCCTGCTCTTTGACGAGCCCACCAACCATCTGGATATGGAATCCATCACCGCCCTGAATAATGGCGTGATCAAGTTCCCCGGTGTGGTGCTGTTCTCCTGCCATGACCACCAGTTCGTGCAGACCACGGCCAATCGCATCATGGAGATTTTACCCGGCGGTCAGCTGATCGACAAGATCACCACCTATGACGAATATCTGGCCAGCGATGAAATGGCCAGAAAACGCACCGTCTTCACGGCCAACCGTGAAGAAGACGAAGAATAACAAAGGTTCGGCCTGCACCGGACTCTCAGGCCGCAAGACCCGCCCGCATCACGGACGGGTCTTGGTATTCGAAAAGGAGCAGATCCATGGTTGATTTACATGTACACTCCACCCGTTCCGACGGAACCTTCACCCCCACAGAATTGGTGGACTATGCGGTAAAAAAAGGACTTTCCGCCTTTGCGTTGACAGATCATGACACGGTGGACGGCCTGGACGAGGCCATGCAGTATGCCGCCGGGCTGCGGGCCCAGGCCGAGGGCAAAAATGTTTTTCCCCATCAGAGAGATGCCGGACGGCCTGCAGTGCCTGTCCCGGAATCCCATCCCCAAGGTTTCAGACATATGGTCCCGGGCACGAAAACCACAAGTTCCGAAGCCACATCCCCTGAAACCGCCGTCAAAAGTTCCGCCCTGATTCCGGAAGTGGTGCCCGGCGTGGAACTCTCCACCGAATATCAGGGAAAAGACGTGCATATACTGGGGCTGTTCATCGACCACCACAATGAGCGCTTTCTGGAATACCTGCGTAACTTTGTGGCCTCCAGGGATACCCGCAACCATAAGATGTGCGCTCTTCTGCAGGAAACGGGTATGGATATCTCCTACGAAAAGCTGCTGAACGCCTTCCCCGGTTCCGTAATCACCAGAGCCCATTATGCCAAGTACATGCTGGCCCACGGCTACGTCAAAAGCATGGCGGAAGCCTTTGAACGCTATGTGGGAGACCGTTGCCCCTATTTCGTGCCCAGGGAAAAAGTGACTCCCGCCCAGGCTGTGGAACTGATTTTGCATGCAGACGGCATTCCCATTCTGGCCCATCCCATCCTCTACCATATGAGCGATGCCAGGCTGGACCGCCTGGTGGGAGAATTAAAGGAGGCTGGCCTGTTGGGCATCGAGGCCCTTTACACCACCTACCATGCCTGCGATGAACGCCAAATCCGGGGGCTGGCGGAAAAATATGGCCTGCTGGCCAGCGGCGGGTCCGATTTTCATGGGGACAATAAGCCCGGCACTGATCTGGGCACAGGCTATGGAAAACTGTATGTGCCGGAGGAAGTATTGGATCAGATCAGACAGGCCCATATCCGCTTCGTCTCTCCTGCCTGACATTTGATTTGCTGCGAAAGCTGTGCAATGACAAAAGAGGAACCTGCCGGTGCATAAAACGGCAAGTTCCTCTCTCAATTTTAAAGACATTCTTTTAGCGAAAACCTTAGATTTCCTCTGTCTTAACGGTTTCCTCTGCAGGGGCAGCCTCTTCTGCAGGCGCTGTCTCCGGGGCGGCAGCCTCCTCGGTCACTTCCGTGACGTCCCCTTCTTCCACCACCTCTTCCGGCTCGGGCTCAGGCAGCTTTGCGCCGCAGTAAGAACAGAACGCTGCGGAATAGCTCACTTCTTTGCCGCAGTCCGGGCATTCCTGACGGCCCTTCAGCCTGCGGATTTCCTTTTTCAGGTGGTCGATCTCTTCCACAGTGGCATCAATCACCGCAAACTTTTCAGCCACCTCCTCCGGTGCGTCCTCCTTCTGGGTATCATACACATACTTGCCCAGTTCAATGTAGGCGCCCTTCACAGACTCCTCTTTCTCGGCGATCTGGCCGGTCAGCTTGGCGATCTCTGCGAGTTCCTTCGCCTTCTTGGTTACATCCTTGCTTTTGCTGCTGATGGTGCTGCCTACCTTGTTAAAAAAATCCATACTTTTCTCCTCCTATTTGAGTTCCGCATATCCCCTCCCAGCACATCTTTCCTTTGCTTTCCTTTGCTGTACAGACAATATGCTGTTTTGAGTTCCGCATCCGAATCGGATGCCGTGTCAGGGTACCGGCGCGGCGGCTGTCACACCGTCACACGCTATCCCTCTATGATCAGGTACCTTCCGTCACCGATATCGAAAACTTCATCTGCTTCCAGAATCCCGTCCTCGTCGGCGCCTTCCAGATCTAACCCCTCCTCTTCAAAAAAATCCAATACCTCGTTCTTGCTGCCCACTACGACAGCCATGCATTCCTCCAGGAAATCTTCGGCTTCTTCCAGGCTTTCCGCCACCTTCTCGGGAAACAACTGCAGCTGATTATCCAGGAAGCACTGCAGTACTGCATCATCGTACTCATGCATCGTCTAAATCCTCCTATTGATCAACCTAAGTAAACATAAGAAGTTTGCTTCTTGCCCTTATCATATCGCCTTTGATGTCCACCGTCAAGTATTTACCGGGAAATATTACCCATGGCTCCCATGGCCTTTAACTCCTGATACAGCCTGGCCACGGGCAGGCCCACCACATTGCTGTAGTCTCCCTCAATGGCCTTCACAAAGCGGCTGCCCAGTCCCTGGATCCCGTAGGCTCCCGCCTTATCCATGGGCTCCCCTGTGGATATATACCAGCTGATTTCCTCCTCTGTCATGGAATAAAACCATACCTGCGTACACTCGTGGAATGTATGCTGCCGGGTTCTGCCCCGGCTGTGATGGTACAATGTCACGCCGGTGTATACCTGATGCCGCCTGCCCGACAGCCGTCTCAGCATCTCTGCCGCGTCCTTTGGGTCGGCGGGTTTTCCCAGAATCTGTCCGTCCACCGCCACCAGGGTATCCGCCCCGATCACCAAAAGTTCCTCCTCATTTCCATTGGCACCTGAATGCCCTTCGGAAACTGCTTCCGTACTGACCAGTGTCTGCTCTCCAACAGCTTCTCCAACACAGGCCCATGTGCACTCCCGGGAAATATCCGGCCGCAGCTTCCGCAGTACATCCCAGGCTTTCTGGGCCGATAATTGTTCCACCACCTTTGCAGGCTCCGTCTCCGTGACGCGTTCCTCCACGCCGCTGACCAACACACTATAGTCTAACCCCAGCCCTGTCAGAAGTTCCCGCCGCCTGGGAGATCCAGATGCCAACACAATTTTCATAAGAGTCCTTCCTAAGATCAAATGTTCTGTCGCTTCGGTAAACTGCACTGACGCCACAGTCCTTGTTCTCCAACCAATCTCTATACTTTTGTATAATATTATATGTCATATAGTATTGGCTTGAATATACTATACGACATATAATATGCTTTGTCAATGGATTTTTTGATAAATAAATATAAAAAATTCATAAAACAGAGCCATGACAGATATACTCTGCCATGGCCCGGAATGTATCTGCCCGAAAATCTCCTCCCAGACGCATCCTCCTGAATGCGTCCCCCCCTCCGAAAGTCTTCCCCTGTCACTCCCGAATTCCTCAGTATTTTAACGATGTACCTCGGGCACAAATCTACGGCTCTCACCCGCCGGATCCTGAACTGCTTCCCTGGCCTCCCGTCGGGCCTCTCCGCAAAAATATTCCTGAGACACGAAGCGTTCCTTCCCCCTCTTATCCACCTTGGCATAGGCGCCGTCGGACTGCAGCACATGGGCCTTCACATTGTCCTTAAGCTGGGCCTTCAAAATATCATACAATTTCTCCTTTAACGCCGGTTCCTCCACCGGGAACAGGATTTCCACCCGGCGCTCCAGATTCCGGGGCATCCAATCCGCGCTGCCGCAGTAAATCTCCTCGTTCTCCCCATTCAGGAAATAGAAGATCCGGCTGTGTTCCAGGAAATTGCCCACAATGGACCGCACCGTGATATTCTCGCTGACTCCCGGGATGCCGGTCTGCAGACAGCAGATCCCCCGAACGATCAGTTCGATCTTCACACCGGCGCAACTGGCCTTATACAGCGCAGCAATCACATCCCTGTCGCACAGGGAGTTCATTTTCGCGATAATATGGGCCCCCTTGCCCGCCCGGGCGTAACCCGCCTCTCTGTCAATCAGATGCAGGAACCTGTCTTTGAGCCACAGGGGGGCCAGGGACAGCTTGTTCCAGCCCAGAGGCTCCGAATAGCCGCTGAGCATATTGAATACGGCTGTGGCATCCTCGCCGATCATCTCACTGCAGGTCAGCAGGCCCACATCCGTGTACAGCTTGGCGGTGGCGTCATTATAATTGCCGGTGCCCAGATGCACATACCGCCGAATGCCGTCCTCCTCCCTGCGCACCACCAGTGTAATCTTGCTGTGGGTTTTCAATCCCACCAGGCCGTAGATCACATGGCATCCCGCCTTTTCCAGCATTTTGGCCCACACGATATTGTTTTCCTCGTCGAAACGGGCTTTCAGTTCCACCAGCACCGAGACCTGCTTGCCGTTTTCCGCCGCCTGGGCCAGCGCTGCTATGATGGGGGAATGGCCGCTGACCCGGTACAGGGTCTGCTTGATTGCCAGCACCTGGGGATCCCGGGCCGCCTGATGAATAAATTCCACCACTGGCGTAAAAGTCTGGTAGGGGTGGTGCAGCAGCACATCCCCTTTTCTGATCTGGGCAAAAATATCACAGCCGGAGGGAAGCTGGGGTACGGGCTGGGGTTCATACCCGGGGGTTTTCAGCTTTTCAAAGCCTTCCAGACCATACATTTTCATCAGAAAGGTCAAATCCAGGGGACCGTCAATGAAGTACAGATTCTGTTCCCCCATGTGAAGTTCCTTGCGGATAATCTTCAGCAGCCGCTTGTCAATATCGCTCTCCACCTCCAGGCGGATTACCTCGCCCCACTGCCGCTTTTTTAACTGCTTCTCAATCTCCTTGAGCAGATCGGCCGCCTCGTCTTCCTCAATACTCAGATCCGCATTGCGCATAATTCGGAAAGGATGGGCACAGATCACATTATAGTTCAGGAACAGCTTGTGAATATTCCGCTCTATAACCTCCTCCAGCAGGATCACCTTCAAAGGGCCTTCCCCACCCTCTTCCATCTCCCTGGGAAGCTGCACGATCCGGGGCAGCACACTGGGTACCTGCACCGTGGCAAATTCCAGTTCCTCCGGCTTGTGCTTTTTTTCCACCAGGGCCCCGATGTTCAGAGACTTGTTGCGGATCAGCGGGAAGGGCCTGGAGGAATCCACAGCCATAGGCGTCAGCACCGGGTATACATTCTCTTCAAAATATCGGTCGATATAAGACGCTTCCTCCCTGGACAAATGCTCATGCTGGCGGATCACCCGCAGTCCGTTCTTTTCCAGCAGCGGAAGCAGGCTCCGATTATAAGTGGAATATTGGAGCCCGGCCAGTTCGTGGATGGCCGCGTCTATTTTTTCCAGCTGCTCCTGGGGCGTCATGCCCGCAATGTCCTTCTTGTTGTATCCCGCGTTCACCATGTCCTTCAGCGATGCTACCCGCACCATAAAAAACTCATCCAGATTGGATGCGGTGATACTCAGAAATTTCAGTCTTTCAAACAGGGGATTTCCCTTGTCCCTGGCCTCGCTGAGCACCCTGTGGTTGAACAGGATCCAACTCAGTTCCCGGTTGTTGTAATATTTGGGGTTGGTAAAGTCTGTCTCTGCCATAGTTCTCTCCAATTCCTTTTTGCATTGTTTCATGCCGCTCGCTACATGGGTTTCTTCTGCTTAATCACAGGCTGCACACTGAACACTTCCTGAAAAAAGTCGGCCCGGGCATCGAAGATTCCCCTCTCCAGGGTAATGTCCTCCGGGGTCTCCACCATCAACACCAACTGCTCCTCCTTCAGGGTCGCTTTGACGCCTTTCAGTTTCTGCTTGTGGCTCCGGTCCAGCGCATTTGCAATCCGCAGGATGGCCGTAAGTTTGGCCACCGTCAGGTACGCCCCCTCGGTGAGGGCCGTCCCCTGGGTCTTGATCCGGTCATAATAAATAAAAGGAGAATGGTTAAAACGCACCACGCTGGCCACTATCTCCCGTTCCATATGGGAGAGACCGATCATCTCCGTGGCCATGATAATCTGATACGAAGTCTCCCCGATGTTTACCATGCTGATATATTTTCCGCAGTCGTGGAGCAGCGCCGCAAGCTGCAGATACAGTCTTTCCCTCTTTCCCAGACCATGTACTTTTTTCATGCTGTCAAAAATGGTCAGTGTGATGTTCTCCAGCGTCTCGGCCCGTTTGCGGCTGCCCTGGTAGCGCTTGCTGATGTTCATGGCGCAGGCCAGAATATCCTGATTAAAATCATGCTCGCTCTGCAGCAGCCGGTTCTGCTGGGCATACTCATAAGCCATGCCGTCGCTCAGCGTGATTCCCGGCGCCCAGATCTGCTGGGCCCCGGTGAGTTTCATGATCCGCTTCATGATACAGGCGCTGATGAAGGTCAGGTTTACCGCCTCCTCGGGAATATCCAGCATCCGCACAAGTTCCGTCATGGGCCGGGTGCGCAGCTTCTGGATAAACTGCTCATAATCCCCCAGACTCACCAGTTCATTTTTCCGGCCTGCGCTGGCGGCCTTTCTGCCCACCCATACAGACAGATAATCGTCCACCACAACGATGGTCTTGATCTCCCGGTCCTTCAGATACAGCTTTTTGTAGGTGGCCAGCTGGGCGCCGACAATCTCGTCGATCAGCTCCTCCCTCTGGCTGCTCCGGGTGTTCATATGATGCAGCAATTCCTGGAGCCGCAGCACGCCGATGCGCAGATTTTGCGTGGATACCAGCGTGTCATTGTCAAAGAGGGAAATCTGGATGCTGCCCCCACCGATATCCACAATGGCAGTCCCTTCCCCGATCAGGGAATGAAAAATTTCCCCTCTGAAAGCGATGGCCTTATAGTCCAGGAAGCGCTGTTCGGAATTGCTCAGAACTTCCACCCGGATGCCGGTGCGCTGGCGGATCTGATCCAGCACAATGCCCGTATTCTCGGTCTCCCGAATGGCACTGGTGCCATAGGCCCGGTAATTTGTCACCTTATAGGAATCCATCACATGGGCAAACTCCGACAGCACCCGGCACAGTTCGTCCATCTTGTCATGGCTGATTTTGCCGCTGCCATATGTGTCGCTCCCCAGGTCCACCCGCTGCCGGATATGCTCAATCACCCGGCCCTGGCTTTTTCCGGAAAATTCAAAAATCTTCAGAGAGAGTTCAAAACTCCCCAGGTCAATCGCTGCGAATGTTTTTACGGCCACTGTTATTCTATCCTTTCTGCTGCAATGTATATATTACCCAAGCTCTGCCGCAGGTCTCACTTCCCGCGCTGTCCCAACAGATAATCCACAAACTGCTGGGCACTTCTGCCGGAGAGGCCGCTGTGGGCCAGTTCCCACTTGTTGGCCTCGGCCAGCAGTTCTTCCCGGCCAAGCTCCAGGCCATGTCGCTGGGCCAGCGCCATCACAATCTCCTGAAACTCCCTGGGAGTGGGAGAGCCGAAATAGATGGTCACGCCAAAGCGGTACACCAAAGACAGCTTTTCCTGCACGGTATCGCTGGTGTGCATGTCCTGTCGAATCTCCTCTTTGTCGCTGAAATTCTCCCGAATCAGATGACGCCGATTGGAAGTGGCATAGATCAGAATATTCTCCGGCTTTTTCTCCAGTCCGCCCTCAATGACAGCCTTCAGGTATTTGTACTCCGTCTCATGTTCTTCAAAGCTGAGATCGTCCATGTATATGATAAATTTGTAATTCCGATTCTTGATCTGGCTGATGCACTCCTGCAAATCCCGAAACTGGTGTTTGTAAATCTCGATGATCCGCAGACCCCGGTCATAGTAGGCATTGGCAATGGCCTTGATGCAGGAGGACTTGCCTGTGCCCGCATCCCCAAAGAGCAGGCAGTTGTTGGCCGCCCGTCCCGCCACAAAAGCCTCCGTGTTATCCACCAGTTTCTGTTTGGGAATCTCATAGCCCACCAGATCATCCAGCCGCACATGGGCAATATTCAGGATGGGACGGATCTCCACATGGCCCTCCTGATCACGACAGACCCGGAAAGACTTGTGCAGACCGAATTTTCCCACGCCGTACTCCCTGTAAAACTGCGTCAGGGTGTCTTTCATCTCCTGGGCCGTGGCGTCCCGGCAAAATGCCTGGGCCAGTTCGCAGATCCGGGCGCAGATGCGGGTATTGTACACTCTGCTCTCCCGGCTGCTGCTGATATAATCCTCCACCAGAGCCCATTCCGGCGCCTGCAGGGTCCGGACCATTGGCCCAAAATCATAATCATAGAATTCCTTAAAAATACCGATATCATGCAGGGCCGCCTGATTGATGGTGCCCTCTATGGCTCCCCGGATCTCACAGCCGCAGCTATAGCTGTTCTCATCGTTCACCAGCAGATTGGCCAGATAGCAATGCCACAGATTGCCGTGAAAGCCATAGCTGCCCGCCTGGTCAATCAGCCCGTGGATGCACTGATAGAGCAGCGCCGATAGATCCTCCCGGTTATAATATGCATCATCATAGTGTTTCATGAGCCAGGCCACATCATAGAGCAGCTTTTCTCTTTCCAGATTCCGATAAACGATCAGTTCCTGTTCTCTCATATTCGTATACTCCTGTTTTAGTCCCGGTATCCCCATTTTTTCCTTCGGTGTACTCACCCACCGGCACCCGGACTGCTAAGATTCAGCCTGCAGGACAGACTAGTAATTCCCCAATATCTTCATATTCCGGGCCTCGTCCCGCAGTCCCCGCAGCGCGTTCTTCACGGCGCTGTCTGCCAGATTCCCCTCAAAGTCGATAAAGAAACGGTATTCCCAACTGCGGTCCTCGATGGGCCTGCTCTCGATTTTACACAGATTCAAGTTATTGTATATGAAATGGGACAGCATATGGTACAGGGATCCGCTGTGGTGAGGCAGTTCAAAGCAGATGCTGATCTTGGCTGCGTCCTTTCGGAAAATTTTCTGGTTGGTCACGATGATAAATCGGGTGGAATTGTCTTTCTCCTGGTTGACACCCTGCCGCAGCACCTCCAGCCCGTACACTTTGGCCGCATACTCGCTGGCCACGGCGGCCTGGGACCTGTCCTGCTCCTCCGCCACCTTCTTGGCCGCGAAGGCATTGTTCTGCATGCTGATCTGCCGCCAGTCATGGCCGGACAGGAAACGGCTGCTCTGCATCAGGGACTGGGGATGGCTGTACACCATGCGGATATCCTCCAGCTTTGTCCCCGGCACCCCCAGCAGACAATGATTGATCTGCAGAATCTGTTCCCCCACAATATAATTCTCGAATTCCACCAGCAGATCGTATATTTCACTGACTATACCTGCCGTACTGTTTTCAATGGGCAGCACGGCAAAATCGGCGCTTCCCTCGTCGATGGCGCTCATGGCGTCCCTGAAAGTATCCACATGGAGGCTTTGGATCTTCTCTCCAAAATACTGGGTCATGGCCGCCTGGGAATAAGCGCCCTCCGCCCCCTGGAACACCACCCTGGCTCCCCGGGTTTCCAGTTCTTCCACCCGGATAAAGGGAAGCCTACCCATGTCGCCATGCTGCGCCAGCAGCTGATATTGAAGTTTGCGGCTCATGGACATGATCTGCTCGAACAACTCCTCCACCCCATGGCTGTTGAAATCATTGTGGGTCAGTGACCTGACCTTGTCCAGCTTTTCCATCTCCCGCTGCCTGTCAAACACCTTCTTGCCTGTCTCGATCTTATACTCCGCCACCCGGCCGCATATCTCCATCCGCTGCTCATACAGGCTGACGATCTGCCGGTCTATGGCGTCAATCTGTTCCCTCAGTTCCAATAAATCCATGAGAATTCCTCCGTTTATATCCAACTGTCTGTCTCCACGTCCCAAGGCGTATTATCTCCGCCGCAGGGAACACGGCTCCCATATTAAACCAAATTTAGTTTACTCCAAAACCCACTTGATCGCAAGACCAACTATGTGATATATTCATAAAAGAAAGATTTTATTCCAAGGAGGCCCCTGTTCCATGTCGAAAAAAATAAAATATATCCTGATTATCACACTGCTTATTGCAGTACTTGCCGCATCACTGCTGGCCAACTGGTTCTTTGGCCGCATACCTGCAAATCCGCCCGGCACGGTGGGCAATACCCCGGGCAATATCAACAATGCCGGTCTGTTCTGCGAGTCTGAGGGCATGGTTTATTTCTCCAATCCCCTGGACGGCGGCAGCCTCTACTCCATGACCGTGGACGAACAGGACATCACCAAGCTGGGCAGTTCCCCCGTGCGCAATATTCTGGCCGGCGGAAAATATCTGTATTATTTCCAGACTGTGGACTCCGGTAATACCGGCCTGGGCTATGTGCTCAGCCGCAATGCCTTCAACCGCTGTCTGAAATCCGGCAAAGACGCCGTCTCCCTGGTCACAGATGTGGTGGTTTCCGGTCAGTTGGTGGACAATTACCTGTATCTGCTCACCGCCGGAGATCCCACTCCTGTTTTTTACAAGATTAAGATCGACAGATCCGACAAGCAGGTGCTGGCCGAATACCAGGTCAATCCCGCCTGTGCCCGGGACGGCATCATCTATTACAACGGAACCCAGAATAATCATTATCTCTATGCCCTGAATACCAACGGAGACACGGTTTCAGAAGTGTGGGCGGGTAACCTCTGGTATCCCTGCCTGGACGGCAGCTATATCTATTATATGGATGTGGCCAATGATTACCGGCTGTGCCGATATGACATGAATCAGAAAGTGGTGGAAGTGCTGACCAACGACCGGGTGGACTGCTTCAACGTAGGAGGCGGCTATATCTACTATCAGCACAGTTCTTCCACTTCTCCCGCACTGAAGGTAATGGGCACGGACGGTTCCAATCCCATGGTATTGGCAGAGGGTAACTACACCAACATCAATATAACCTCCCGGTATGTGTACTTCCAGGAGTTCGGCGAGGAGAGTTCCCTGTACCACAGCCCTCTGGGAAGCAGCAGTTACAGTTCCTTCTGACCGACAGTTCCGGGCGTCACTCAGACCCAAAAAAGGGGGCCGGCGGATCAACCCGCCAGCCCTTTTTTGATTCGATCAAACTCACTCTCCGAAAGTACCTTGCCCTCCGCCCTGTCTATGGCAGGATTACGCTGCATCAGCAGGGAAATCAGATGCTCCCCATTCTTCTGCGCGGCAGGTATGATGTGGTAGGTTCCTTTCTTGGAGAGGATCCCCACGGACAGAGTGTAAACGGTTTTCATCTTGCCTCCCGCATTCACCATGTCAGAGACACTGACCCAGTAGACGCCCGCAATATCGCTCATCTTCATCACACACAGATCCATCAGATTCTCATACAGTATGTAGTCTCTGGTCAGCACGCACTCTATCTGGGCTGTCTTAAGCCTGGCCCGGATGCAATCCGATTCCACCGCCTGTTCCGCAAAATCCCGGATCACGCTCTCCGGGTAGCCGCTGGCTTTCGCACTCTTCTGGATCCACTCCTCCGCTCCCATTTTTCTCCGGCGGATTCCCATTCTGATCAGCAGAATCCCCCCCAGGGCAAACAGCAGAGCCACGATCCACATAAATACGGCAGGCCCCACCATTCCCTCGGTATCTCCCTCCTTCACGGAGTCCATAAAAATCACAAAGGTTATAAACCCCAGTCCGGCCCCCATCAGCAAAATCACCAGTCCCAAAATCACCAGCGCAATACCGCCCTGCCGTCCCGACTTGGCTATAGCGACAAAATAGCCCCTGGGATACTGTTTCTGCCTGTACGCCTCATCCACCGTGTAAAAAGCCTCTTTCATCATTTTCTCCTTTCCTGCATATCCTTGCTAGTCAATTGCGAAACTGTTATTTTGTCAGTACCGAGTTGTGCATATTGTATATTCCATAAGTAGGCCCTATCGAACCGTCGGTACTTAGATGCCGTATTTTGGCATCTTACGTACCGCTACGGTGAGAACGGAGCGAGAGCGTGCCTACGTTGGAGTATACAATGTGCACAATGACACGCGTATAGTATCGTTCCCATCATTCCTGGGCAGAAAAAATTTCTCTCATTCCCTCCGTCATTCTAAGCGTGCCGTCCTCCTCCACCAGCAGAGCTTCCGCACCGTAGCTTTTTGCCAGATCCAGTCCCTGCTCCGAACCCAGGACAAAGCAGGCGGTGGAGAGAGCATCCGCCAGCAGGCCGCTGCCGCAGACAATGGTAACGCTGCACAGGCCGCTGCGGGCCGGATAGCCGGTGGCCGGATCAAGGATATGATGGTAACGCACTCCGTCCACCGTCACATAGCGCTCATAGTCCCCGGAGGTGGAAACAAATTGTTCCCCCGTCAGAGACAATACTCCCAGATAGCTCCCCTCTTCCCGGGGATGCACAATGGCCACTTTCCAGGGGCTGCCGTCCGGTTTCTGCCCATATGTCACCACACTGCCTCCCACCGCCACCACGGCCCCGGTGATTTGAGGCCGGCTGTTTAAGTATGCACGGACTCGGTCGCAGGCAATGCCCTTGCCAACTGCCCCCAGATCCAACTGCATCCCCGGAGGCAGCCAGATCCCATTCTCCGGGAACTGCACCCGGCCAAAGCCGGTATCTTTCAGAGCATCCCGCACCTGTCCCTCCTCCGGAATCCGGGAAAAGTCCGTCCCGTCCAGGTTCCACAGGCGGCTCAGTCTGCCCAAAGTTACATCCAGCGCACCGCCGCTGTCCATGGAAACCTGCCAGATCCGGGCCAGCGTCTCCCCCATGGCCGCAGACAGGGAAGCAAAGATCCCCTGCTCTCCCTGTCCGGGGGACAAATCCTCCCCGGCCTCCCCCTGGTCCGCCAGGGCATTGATCCGAGCCACTTCCGAACCTTCTATTCGCCAGGACAATTCCTGCTCTTCCAGTTCCTTCAGAATCCCCATGACGGAAGCGCACGGGGATTCCGGCAATTCCTCCCAATCCTCTTCCGATGCCGGCCACTCCGTCTCCTGTACATACAGCGTCTGGGACACTATGGTACCCATGGCCGTATCCACGCTGGTCTGCTGACGGATGGGAGCGGCGCCGCAGCCTGTCAGCGCAATGGCCAGTCCCCATGCAGCGCCCCTTACGGGCATCCCCCTATTCTTTTTTCTATGAATCTCCTGCTTCATTTTCCCCGCGCTTTCTGCTATACTGATATCCATAAGTCCTCCCGGGGTTCTCCCTTGGAACTCCGAAGGGGAACAGCAATCGGAAGGGAAAAACCATGAATCATTTAACCAAGAGAGCCTGCCTGACAACTGTCGGCATTCTGCTTATATTGGCATTCTGCGTCCTGGCCCTGGTGCTGCGGCAAAACGCCGGAAAGGCGGCGGCTTACACCGCCTGTGTCTATCTGGACGGCAGGCTTCTGCAGTCCATCCCTCTGGACCAGGTGGCGGAAACCCGCCGCTTTACCGTGGACGCCGCCGACGGAGGTTACAACATCGTAGAAATCTCCCCCGGCGGCATCGCCATCGCGGAAGCGGACTGTCCGGATCAGATCTGCGTCAAACAGGGCCGGATCACGGACTCCCTGCTGCCCATTACCTGTCTGCCCCACAGACTGGTAATCGAGTTAAAGCCCGATTCTCCGGCGGCTTCCGGCGCCTCCCCTGACGCCGTTGCATACTGACCAAACCAAGATAAGGAGAAAAATCCCATGTCTACCCGCAAACTTACCGTTCTGGCCCTGTTTGCCGCACTGGCCCTGGCCATCTACTCTGCGGAAAGCCTGCTGCCACCCCCGATTCCTCTTCCGGGCATCAAGCTGGGGCTGGCCAATATCATCACGCTGCTGGTGCTGCACCTCTACCGCGCCAGGGATGCCGCCGTGGTGCTGCTGGCCCGGGTGCTGCTGGCCGGTCTGCTCTTCGGACAGGCCATGAGCCTGCTTTACAGCCTCTGCGGAGGACTGCTCTGCTTCGTGGCCATGACCCTTGCCAGCCGGATGCTGCACCGGCATTTTCCCGAACTGACCAGCATTCTGGGCGGTATTTTCCACAATATAGGGCAGCTTCTCATCGCCCTGCTGCTCACCTCCGTGCCGGGGGTTCTGGCCTATCTGCCCTACCTGCTGATCAGCGGTATCCTTACCGGGCTTTTCAACGGTCTGTGCGCCCGTTTTGCGCTGCGGTATCTGAGCCGGATCCTATGAATCTCCCTGTCTGCCGGATGCCAGCCGCGCATACATTTGTCCCATGGTCAGCCCCAGCACCGGATGTCTCACCCAGGGAGCAATCTCTGCCATGGGTCCCAGTACGAAATCCCTGTTCTGCATATCCACATGGGGAATGATTAGTTCCTCCGACTCCATCACCAAATCGTCATATAACAGAATATCCAGATCCAGGGTGCGGGGCCCCCAGTGCACTTCCCGCTTCCGGTCCGCTCCCTGTTCCACCTCATGCAGATACTCCAGCAGTTCCTGGGGCGTCAGCAAAGTCCGTATTTCCATAACCCCGTTTAAAAAATCCGCCTGTTCCACCCCGCCGTAAGGTGCGGTCTGCCGCCAGGAAGACACTTTTTCCAGGCGGATGTCCTGCCGCGCCTCCATAGCGTCCACTCCCATCTGCAAATACTTTTTCCGGTCCCCCATATTGGAACCCAGGGCCACATACACCCGGTGCCAGCCCCTGTGGATTTTTACCGACACACTTTCAAAGGGAAGGCCGATGGGAGCCTGGGGCTTACGGATCTCCACGTCCAGGGCCCTTACCAGAGGAAAGCATCCCAATACCTCCGCAGCCAAGTTCTCGGCCACCGTCTCAATCAGATCACAGGTATGTTGCTGCATCCATTCCGTCACCAGATGGCATACCTCCCCATAGTGGGTGGAAAGCGTCAAATCATCCCGCTGCCCTGCCTTTCGGGTATCGGTGTACAACACCAGATTCACAAAAAAAAGCTGTCCCTTTTCCTTCTCCTCCGGGAAAACCCCATGGTGGGCGAAGACCTCCAGATTGTCAATGCGTATCTCATCCCATTTCTTCCCCATGCACATTTCATCGCCTTCTTTCCGTCTTATTCCCCAGACCGCACATTCCGTTAATCCGAATCCGGCTTTCTCTCCTCCAGAATGGCCCTGGCCATACGGATGGCCCGCACATTCTCTTTCACATCATGCACCCGCACGAAGGCGCATCCTTTCAGCACCCCCATCACAGTGGTTACCAATGTACCTTCCAGCCGCTCCGTCACCGGCAGATCCAGAGTCAGCCCCACCACCGACTTGCGGCTGGTCCCCAGCAGCAGCGGATACCCAAGAGCCCGCAGGGATTCCAGACGATGGATCACCTGCAGATTCTGCTCATAGGATTTGGCAAAGCCCACACCGGGATCCAGGATAATCCGATCCCTGCCGATTCCCGCCCGCAGGGCCAGTTCCACCGACTCGGCCAAGTCTGCCGCCACATCCTCCTGAAAATTCCCGTAGCCAAATTCGTTGGTAACTTCTCCCGCCTGCGTCTGGGATGCTGAATGACCTGCCTTCCGGCGGTTGTGCATCAGGCAGCAGACCACGTCGTGCTCCCCGATGACCCGGGCCATCTCTTCATCCCACTTCAGGCCCCAGATATCATTGATCAGATCCACACCTGCGGCAATTCCCGCCTCCGCCACCTGGCTTTTGTAGGTATCCAGAGAAAGGGGCACGTCAAAACGGGCCTTTACAGCCTGGATATAAGGCATCACCCGCTCCAACTCCTCCTGGGGAGACATGCTGTAGTCCGATCCCGGTCTGGTGGATTCCCCTCCGATGTCCAGGATATCCATGCCTTCTGCCAACATCTCCTCCACATGTACAAGGGCCCTGTCCATGCTGTTCCACTTTCCCCCATCGGAAAACGAGTCCGGGGTCACATTCAATATGCCCATCACATAAGTTCTGTTTTCTACGTCAAATTCCCTGTTGCCGATCCTCATATGATTTTATCCTTTCCTCTTCACTCTACCATTGAATTTCCTGATTCTTCTTGACTGCCTTCCAATTACACTGACTGCTGGCCTGGCAGGCAAAACAGGCTCTGCTGGCCTTATCCGCCCGGTACAGAACGCCCGCCAGGTCCGCTCTTTTCTCTGTCCCGCTGTCCCGGTGCAGAGCAATGGCCTCCTCTATCTCCCGGATTTCTTCCGCAGTATAACCGCACTCCGCCAAAATCCCCGGCGCGATCCGGGCTCCGGCCTCTTCGTGGGGTATTCCCGTCTCATATTGCTCATGCCGCCCGATATCGTGCAGCAGCGCCGCCCCATATAGCAGCTCCGCCGGTATCCCCAACCCCTCCTGCAGGTTAAGGATCATGCCGATCCGGGCCACATCCAAAAAATGCCCCATGTCATGATGGCAAAAAATTCGGTCTGTCTCCGCCGCCTGGTTTTTCCGCAAATGTTCTTGAAATCTCTGATTTCTCAGGATTCTGTTTATCCGCTCCATCCCAATCCCTCTTTTCTGAAATATCACGGGGCTGCAGCTCCTACAGACGCAGCATGCGGTACACCTGTTCCTGCAATGCGGCGTCCTCAAACGCGCCTCTCACTGCCAGGGTTACGGTGCTGCTGCCAGGCTTCCTGATTCCCCGCATGGTCATGCACATATGCTCCGCCTCCAGAACCACCATTACGCCTCCGGGCTGCAAATATTCCATGACGGCGTCCGCGATCTGCCCCGTCATCTGCTCCTGAATCTGAAGCCTGCGTGCATATACTTCCACTGTCCGGGCCAGCTTGCTCAGACCCACCACCCTGTCCTTGGGCAGATAGGCTATGTGCGCCCTGCCGTAAAAGGGCATCAGATGGTGCTCGCAAGTGGAAAAAAAGGTGATATCCCGCTCCAGTACAATACCTGCGTTCTCTGCGGTAAAGACCCTGGTCAGATGTTCCCCTGCCGTCTCTTCCATCCCGGCGAAGATCTCCTCATACATCCTGGCCACCCGGTCGGGGGTGTCTGCCAGGCCTTCCCTGGAAGGATCCTCGCCAATCCCCTCCAGCAACAGCCTCACGCCCTGCTTTATTTTCTCCTGATCTATCATACCATCAGCCCTTTCCGATCACACAATCCACTGCGCGGCAGACGCTTACCGCTTCCCGCTGCGCCGCTCCATGATCTCCATCAGCCTTCCCAGATAGGACAGGGAGCCAAACGCCAGAATCACATCCTCCCTGTCCGCCAGCAGATGGCTGATTTCCACCGCTTCCTCCAGACTGTCCACAGCCGTCACCCGGGGATGTACTCTGGCCACCTCCCGGGCCAGTTCATAACTGCTCATGGCCCTGGGATTGTCCGGAGGGGTCACCGTGAGTATCTGGTCCGCATAGCCTGCGGTAAGCTCTATAATCTTTTCATAAGCCTTATCTTTCAATATCCCCATTATAAAGATAATCCGTCTGTTTGTAAAATAGAATTCCATGGACGCCGCCAACTTTTTCGCTGCATCCTCGTTATGAGCACCGTCCGCCACAAAAAGAGGCTTTTTACCCAAAACGGTGAATCGCCCCGGCCAACGGGTCTCCCGAAGCCCCTGCCGCAGCGCCTCCTCTGAAATGGCATAACCGCAATCGGACAGAGTGCGGCACACCTCCACAGCCAGCACCGCATTATGGACCTGAAACTGCCCTGCCAGGCCAATCTCCAGATCTTTCAGGGAATCATAGTCAAAACGCTGCCTCTCCAGACCATAGCGTACCCTCTTAGCTTCTCTTCCGTCCGCCACGGTAAGGGGAATCTGCAGCCGCCGGGCCCTTTCACGGATTACCTCCATGGCCTCCTGCTCCTGGAACATGGACACCACCAGGCAGCCCGGCTTCAGGATACCGGCTTTCTCCTCCGCGATGGCCGCCAGGCTGTTTCCCAGATACTGCATATGATCCATGCTGACGGAGGCCAGCACCGCCACCCGGGTATTGCGGATCACATTGGTGGCATCCTCTCTGCCGCCCATACCGGTTTCCAGTACCACCAAATCACAGTTTTCCCGGAGAAAATAAAGAAACCCCATGACCGTCTCCACCTCGAAAGGCGTGGGATGAGGCAGGCCGTCTTCCACCATACTGTCGCAGACCTGCCGCAATTCCTCCACCAGGCCGCACAGAGCCTTCTGGGTGATATTCCTCCCGTTTACCTGAATCCTTTCCCGATAATCCCGGACGGTGGGGGAAATATACCGCCCCACCCGGTATCCGGCACAGCGCAGCACCGTGGACACATATGCCAATACCGAGCCTTTGCCGTTGGTGCCTGCGATATGGACAAATTGCAGCCGGTCCTGGGGATCTCCCAGGCGCCGGCACAATTCCCGGATGGAGTCAAGCCCCGGTACAATGCCATATTTTTTTAAAGAATCTATATACTCCAACGCTTCCTGATACTTCATCCCGCCTCTTCCTCCCGGCTCCGCCGGGTATTTTCCCGTCTTCTGGATATTTCAGCCCCGGGCTGTCCATACTAATAACCGATATGCGGAGACATGCCGCCTGCGGCAGCCGTTTCCGGAAAGGATCGGTAATCAATATGCATAAATTTCTAAACGATTTTATCCACTGCGGCATCCTGGGCTGGTGCATGGAAATCACCTTCACCGCCATCAGCAAAATCCGCCGCAGGGAATTATCCCTCCAGGGCAGCACCTCCATCTGGATGTTCCCCATCTACGGATGCGCCGCCCTGCTGGCCCCCATATTCCGTTTTATGAAAAATAAGCCTGTGGTGGTGCGGGGACTGACCTACATGTCCATGATCTTCTCCATGGAGTTCCTCAGCGGCACCCTGCTGCGGCGTAAATCCCTCTGTCCCTGGGACTATGGCCGCTCCAAATGGAATATCGGCCGGGTAATCCGCCTGGACTTCGCCCCCTATTGGTTCGGGGCCGGGCTGCTGTTTGAAAAATTGCTCACAAAACCGGAGGAAGGGTGATCTCCTCCCCTTCCTCTGTCCGGATCACTCTATTAACCACCGCTCTGCCCCGGTAATGTCCCGGGGATTCTCTGACTTATATCCTACTCCGCGTCGTTCACGTCCTGCATATCCCCGGAACCGATGTCCAGCATATTTACCGTGCGCCTCTTGATCCTGGCTTTCTCGGACATCTCCAGAATAAATTCCTTTACCGCCCGGGCATTTTTAATGTGAACCAATTCCAGCTTGGGATCTGTGGTATCTCCGGTGAAACAGATCACGGTTCCCAGCCGGAACATCTTCTCCATCAGAGTGGCGGTGAGTTGCACATCCTGCACCTTGTACATATAGCAGTCGTTTTCCACGGTCTTGAGCAGGCCCGTGTCAACAGTGATCATATCCTCCTTGATGGTGTACTTGGTAAATGTAAAGGGCAGGCCCAAAAATAACCAGCGTTTTCTTTCCACAAATTCCATATGCCTTATCCTCCCGGATTCTTATTTTTTGAAAATCTATCTACAATATACTCGAAAAGTCGTAGAATTGCAATCCTCTTTACTGTTTTTCCCCCACGAAAAAAGCCGTTCCGGCACAGTCACACAGAAACGGCTTTTCCCTGATCATACATTTTACTCGAGGAACAGATGCCTACTCGGCCTTGTCCTCCTTCTTATCTTCGCTCTTTTCCTCCAGCTTTTTCAAAGCCTTAGCCGCATATTCCCTGCCGCCGACGCCAAATGCAATGGCAAACGCCACGGCCAGAGCCGCCACGATCAGGAAGAACGCATCGTTCACAATGCTGGCCGCAATGCCAAGCTGGCTCAGAACCATAAACACGCCCACCACCAGGATAGCCGCTTTTGCCACCACGGCATAAGTATTCATACCGCTCTTGCGCAGTGCCTTCTCCACCATGGAACTTGCGATCAAAGCTGCCGCCAGAATCAGCACGGCCGCCAGGGCCTTGGGCATATAGGCGATAACCGAAGCGCCGACTTCCGTCAACACATCCAGCTTGAGCACGTTCAGCCCCTCTACCACAAAGAAAATCACCACCACGGCGTACACTACACCGCCGGTCACCTTGGACAGTACAAACTTCTGGCTCTTCTCATCCAGCAGTCCCTGCAGCTTGGCATCCAGCCCGGCGGAAGCAATCAGCTTGGTAACGATCTGGCCCACCAGCTTGCCGATCATGCAGCCGATCACGATGATAACCAGGCCAATCACAATGTTGGGGATAAAGCCGATCACGCTGTTTAACATGCTGACTGCCGGCACGGAGATAACCGTGATGTTCAGCACATTCAAAGCCATAATCACCGTGGGAATCAGGATCAGTACATACACGATGTAAGCCAGGGTATTGGACAGCTTGTCCGCATTCTTCACCTCGATACCGGCCTTCTCCTGAATCTTATTCACATTCAGCTTGTCAAACACAGGCACCAGCAGCTGGCGCACCAGTCTGGCAATCAGATTGCCCACCATCAACACGATGGCCGCCGCCACCAGATTGGGTACATAGCCCCAGATGGTATTCAGGATGTTGCTGATGGGAGCCATCACACTGCCCAGTCCCAGTGCGGAAAAGATGCCGGGCACGAACAGCAGGAACACCAGCAGATATACCAGCTTGCCGATGAATTCTCTCCCGCTTCCGGGCTTGTCCGCGTTGTCAACCTTGGCCAGCACGTCTTTCAGCTTGGTCTTGTCCACCAGCTTCAGTACCAGAGATTTCACGATGGCCGCCGCCACAAAGGCGATCACCAGAATCAACGCGGCGGCAATGATGGACCCCACCCCGCCCAGGATACGACTCAATAAATCTGTCAAAAAATTCATTTGTTTCCCTCCTTCAATAATTGTTTCAACTTTTTTTGGAATCATTTTAATTCCATGCACCTAGGATTATAGCATACATTGTCCCAAAAGAAAACTTATTTTTTGGAAAATTCTGTCAAATCTGTAATTTGCAACCACAATTCACATCGACAGCTATAGCAGGTTGCCCTTGGAATTTTTATTTTCCTCTGTTCTTTCACATTTGTTTTTGCTATAATAAAGCCGTAATTTTATTGAAAACAGATACCCGCCGAGTCCGCGAAGGCTTCACAGGCCGACCGCCTGCATCCTGTGCCCTGGGGAAGATGCGGGAGTTTGAAGGATCCGAAAATCAGAAGGAGAATCGAATGAACGAGAATTTGCAAAATTTATGCAATCGGTACATGGACTACATTCTGGAGCAGCTAAACGCTCTGCTGGCTATTGACAGCCCCACTGGGTACACCCGGCAGGTCAGCGATTATCTGGCAGCGGAATATACCCGCCTGGGCTACGCCCCCAGACTGACCCGCAAGGGAGGCGTGCTGGTGGACCTGGGCGGCAGCGGCAATGCCGCTCTGGTGATGGCCCATGTGGACACGCTGGGCGCCATGGTGGCAGAGGTTAAGGACAACGGCCGCCTGCGGCTGACCCCCCTGGGCGGTCTCAATGCCAACAATGTGGAGACGGAAAACTGTACCCTCCGGACCCTGGACGGCCGCAGCTATGAAGGAACCATCCAACTGATGGATGCCTCCTTGCATGTCAACGGCAAATACCAGGAGACCGGACGCAGCTTTGAAACCATCGAACTGCTGCTGGATGAGCCGGTCCGCTCCAAAGAGGAAGTGCTGGCCCTGGGAATCACCAACGGAAGCTATGTATGCATCAGCCCCAGAACACGGATCACGGATTCAGGCTATATCAAGAGCCGCTTCCTGGACGATAAGCTGAGTACCGCCATTCTGCTGGGCTATGCCCGCTATGTAAAGGAAGAGCAGATTGTCCTGACCCGAAAAGTCTGCCAGCACATCACCGTTTTTGAGGAAGTTGGCCATGGGGCCTGCGGTTCCGTCCCCGAGGAAGTGGAAGAAGTGCTGTCCGTAGACATGGGCTGCGTGGGCAGCGGCCTGGAATGCACCGAGCGCCAGGTGTCCATCTGCGTCAAAGACAGCCACGGACCCTATCACTATGAAATGCTGCAGGCGCTGGTGCAGGCCGCAAAAGACAATGAAATAGACTTTGCCACAGATGTATACCCTTATTATGGCTCCGATGCGGATGCCGCGCTGGACGCCGGAACGGATGCCCGCCACGGCCTGATCGGCCCCGGGGTATATGCCTCCCACGGCTATGAGCGCTCCCATAAAGACGGGGTGCGCAATACTTTCGCATTGCTGAAAGCCTATCTGGGATAATAATTGCTCTCCAGCCATCTGGCCACGCCGTCGCTGTCATTGCCTCCAATCACCGCCGTGGCCATGGCTTTGAGTTCAGGAACCGCATTTTCCACCGCGTAGCACTCGTCCGCTATCTCAAACATATCCATGTCGTTTTTGCCGTCTCCGAACACCACCAGGCGATCACAGCCCAACAGTTCTTTGAGCCGGATAACGGCATGGGATTTGGACGCTTCCGGCGGCATGATCTCCAGCCATTGATCCCCAGTGTATATTTCTGTCTGAAAGACGCAGTGATACCCGTCTTTGTATTTTTCATACAGCGGTTCCAGTTTCTCCTTTTCGTCAATGCAGGTAAGATAAAAGATTTCGCCCCGGCACAGTTCCTTCCCGTCCGCCACCCTGCGCGTTCTGGGATCTCCTCTTCTGCTCTCCAGAAAGCGTGTCATGCCCGGCGTGCACAGAGAAGGCACATAGGAAAACTTTTCCCGGCCCTCCAGATAGGCATAGACAATGGGATACACGCCCTTTGCTGCCAAATCCTCCAGTACCTCCCCGATCTCGGGCCCAAAAAAATTCTTGAGGCAGGGGGCTCCGTCCCTGCCGTCCACCAGGGCCGCGCCATTGTAAACCACCAAGGGGATATCCGTCCGCAGCCCTGCCGTAACCTTGCAGGCCGTCAGATAGGACCTGGCTGTGGCATAGGAGAACAGCATGCCCCTCTCCACCAGTGCGTTAATGGTCCGATTGGTGTATTCCGAAGTCCTGGCATCGCTTCGCAGCAGAGTGCCGTCCAGGTCGGATATGTATAGGCTTTTCATGAAAACAACCTCCCACTATATACGGTGAATATTTTAATCATAACCGGAAGCGATACTTTCCTTTTCCGTGTCCGGACATCGGTTCTATAATTCCGTGTTCTACCATTTCACGCAATAGAGCAGAACATCTTGTAGGCTTCAGACCAAGGATCCTCTGAACATCCGACCTTCCAAATGCGTTCTTGGTGCCTAAAGCCTCTCTTAATTTCTGAATATGAGAAGCGGTCTTTACTGTGAACACATCATCTATGTTCACTTTTTCTACGTTAATGTTCGCTTTTTTAGAGTCAATGTTTGCTTTTCCCGGTTCTTTTAATGTACCGCTGATATGCAGATGATGATTCAGCAAAAAAGCATAGGTATAAATACAGTATTTTCCTCAAGAAATTCCTGTATCTGATTTTCTGTATTACTATTCTTCTCTATAACATCAAAATATTGTTCAAGCAATTTTTCTACTAACTTCATAAAAAATCCTATCTCCTTACTGCTGGACAACTTTATCAGCCAAGTTTGTAGAATCAACATATATTCTCCCCATCGTTTGAGCTGCCTTAATTTTGTTATCAAGCATTTCTTTCAATGTGTATATTCCTTCTGTAATTGGAACTAAATCTCCGCCGTCTATCAAAATAGTCCTAAGTGCCTTTCCTGTTGTCAGAGCTTGTACAGAATCAGGCGAAAAACCATTTACAGAAATAAACAATCCTCTTCCATACATCTTTCCTTCTACTTTTGCTGCAAACTGATACAAGCTATCAGATGCACTCCATTTATCATGCCACTTAGCTTCTATTATGTAATGCTCTCCATCATACTTTATTGAACCATCAATCTGTTCTCCCACAATTTTAAACGGTTCTGTAACTTCTATATTCTCATTTGAAAATAATTTTTTTAGGAATTCCTCAAACAAATATCCTCTTCGTTGTGCATTTATTTCTCTTCCATTCTGATCTTTTCCACTATATAAATTTAAGAAAATCTCTTTTAATTCATTTTTACTAATGATGTTATCTTTCCGCTTTCTTTCCTGTTCTTCTTTTCTTTGTATTCCCTGTTTTATTTTGTAATCCCTAATTTCTTGAAGTTGTTTTAAATGGCTGATATTTCTTTTTGCTTCACTCTCACTCAGTTTGTTCAATTTTTGAAAATAATAAGGATTGAAATAATTCCATTCCGTTAGTTCCTTTAACATGCACCGAAATTGTCCTATTCCCGAATCACTTCTTTTCTCTAAATTAGTAAAAATTTTATCTATAATTTCAGCCCTATGCAGTTCTTTATATTCACTTTCTGGCATCAATTCCCTTGAGGTACAACCAACTTTTTTCATAAAATCGACTATATCTTTTTTCGGCCAAAAAATTGACAAAATGCACCCTTTCATGCAATCCATTATATCTTTAGGAAATGTAGTACCCATTGAAATCTATTGCCTCCCTACTTGTTCTTCTTATTTATTCAGTTCCTCATGCCTCATGATATGAAACAACTTTAGCTAAAAAGTATCCTTTCGCCAAACTGTATATCTCACCCCCAACGCCTATCCCCTGGGGTAAACCTCCGCTTATATCATCACTCTGCGGAAACAGAAACACACATCTATTTTTCTTCCAAAATCACAGAAACCTTTGATTTATTGAGCTTTTCTTGTTAGCAGAGTCACTGTTTCTATATGTGCATCATTGTCCAAGCCATTATTCCTTTGTAATAGCAATCATTATAATCTTAATCAGGTGAAAACTGATTCATCCTTTTCCATATTACTTATATTTAAAATATGAATAACACTTCCACCTATTTTGTCAAAGTTTCTAACCTGGTTTTTATCAATGTATTTGATAAAGCAATTTGGGACAGCACACTTTTTATAAATTTTTTAATTTTTTCCTCATCACATTCTTTTCCTTCAAAAACATTTGCTACCGTCTTTGCCATTAACTTACAATTGTCCTGCAACGCAATAACAACTTGTCCTGTAACATCAAAAATTTCCATAGGTACATATACTTGATAAAGCAAATTAAGATTTTTTAAATCTTTTATTGCTTGCAATAGTCTTAATGATACTTCTTTAATATTTTCACATATACTTTCCTTCTTAACATCTTGATTTTCTATACTATAAAATCCAACATCTTGAACATCAACTATAACTTCAGCATATATTTTATCTATGGACTCATAGTATTCTAATTCTTTTTTTAAGAGAATTTCATATGCAATAAAACTTCTTGAAAATATATTTTTTGCTCTTTCTAATTCTTTTTCAGCAGATTTTTCTATCTGAGTATAGATATATTTTCGAAATATTCCTTTGCAAAATACTAATGTTGTACACACCACAACCGATATCCCACCTACTAATTCTAACATCTCTTTTAACCAATCTTGCATAATAACCCCACTTTCGTAATTTACATAGTCTTTTAATCGATCATCTTAAAATGTTTTAGTGCTTCCTTAATTACCTTTTCTTTATCTAAAGGACATTTCGGCTGTCTGGAATTTTCCGATTTCGGCAGGTTATAATTTGCTCTCTCAATAATACCGCATTTCTGCTTTACCTGTGCAATACACAAGTCGCTGACTTTCAATCCGCTTTGTTTCAGAACATAATCCTTGATTTCCTCATAAGTGGCTTTACTCTCCGCCGCCGTCAAATCAAACTCATCCATCTCTAATTCCACATTTATATGCTTCAACATATTTGATTTAAGTTTGGAAAGCAACACGATACTCTCCACATGCTCCGTAAAAGGAAACATATCCACTGCCAATCCCCGCTCCGCCCCATACCCATGTGCCGTCAAATATTTCAAATCCCTGGCCAGGGTCTCCGGGTTGCAGGATATATATACCACTCTCTCCGGCGCCATACGCGCCACTGCCGACAGGAATTCCTCGCTGCTGCCGCCGCGGGGCGGATCCATCAGGACCACATCCACCCGGGCGCCCTGAGCCTCCATGTCCAGCAGGAAGCGGCCTGCATCGTTCTGGTAAAAGCGAATATTCCCCACCTGATTGATTTTGGCATTGACGCGGGCGTCCCGCACCGCGTCCGCATTCAATTCCACGCCCATCACCTGTCCGGCCCGTTCGCTGGCGATGATGCCGATGGTGCCCGTACCGCAGTAGGCGTCCAACACAGTCTCCCGCCCCGTCAGAGCAGCATATTCCATAGCTTTGGCATACAGCAGTTCCGTCTGGAGCGGGTTGACCTGGTAAAACGAGCTGGGAGAGATACGGAAAATTTTGCCGCATAAAGTATCCTCAATATACCCCTTGCCGTAGATCACCTGCTCCCTGTCCCCCAGCACCATACTGGTGTTTCGGTTATTCACATTTACCACTATCGTGGTGATCTCCGGATGGCGCTTTAACAGCGCCTTTACAAAATTGTTCTTGGAGGGCAATATGGGGGAGGCCAGCACCAGCACCACCAGAATCTGCCCGGAGGCCTGTCCCATGCGTACCAGTACATGGCGCAGCAAGCCAAAACCCGTATCCTCATTATATGGCCTGATCTTGAAAGAGGGTAACAACTCCCGGACAGACACAATGATGGCGTCCGCTTTCTGATTCTCGATCCGGCAGCTGTCCACCGGCACAATCCGATGGGTACGCTCCTCATAGATGCCGGAGATGGGCCGGTGTCGCCTGTCCTCCCCGAACACGGCATGTACCTTGTTCCGATAATACAGCGGCTGTTCCATGCCTACAATTCCCTCCAGCCCGCAATAGGGAGCCAAAAGTTTTCTCACCCGCTTTTCCTTCTCCCGCAGCTGCTCCTGATAATCCATTCCCATCCACTGACAGCCCCCGCAGCGTTTTGTCACAGGGCAGGGGGAATTTTCTGTCTCTGATTCATTCAAAGGATAATCCCCATGGCTGTCGTAATCACTCCGCTTAACAGCGTATCCGTTTTTCCGCTCTTTTCTATGTCCCATTTTATCTCCATACGCATCTAAAGAAACTTCTTTCCATTGGCTGCAAGCAGCTTAGAGCCCCTGCATTTTAAAGAGCCCTGCCATTTCCTCCGAAGACTCTTTCATCCCTCTTTGAAACCATACCTCAACCCATCCGTACAAAGTATAAGCCACAAACGCTTTTGCATATGCATCGTCTTTGGATTGTTCAGGCTTGGGGCCACATATCCCGATAATAACATCTTTTAGCAGATATATAAGCCTTCTTTCGTTTAACAGCCCATAGAAATCTCTGTGTCTTTCGAAATGGGCAAAGATCGACTGAATAAGTGCGCTTAAGGGTTTATCATCACCTTGCTCATACGCATCAGCCCATTCACAAAACAGACGATTGATATATAGTCGCACAATGTCCTCTTTGTTCTCAAAATTCCGATAAAAAGATGCCCTTCCAACGCCTGCGCATTCACACAATTCGCTGATGGAAACATCGTTTATGGAATGGTCGCGAAGCAGTGTTAAAAGCGCGTCTGTCAGATGTTCTATTACATAAGCGTTTCGCCCCTCATTACTCATCGGTGATACATTCCTGATGGTTTGTCTCATTTCCGTTCCTCCTCTTGACAGCAAAAGAATGCGCAGATATACTTGTTACGACAACACAACTGTATCAGCTATCATCATAGCGTATATCACTTGCAATGTCAAGAAAATCAGGAAAGGAATAAAGAAAATGGCAGGTATGCTGAAAAAATGGATTATTTTACTATTAATTGCCATCGCGGCATTTGTTCTTGGCAGACTCGCAGTCAGGGCCTTCCTGAATTTATTGCTGGGCGGTACCTTGTTTGGAGGTAATTTCCTATGAGCAAAACAAAGAAGAAAAAGAAGGTGAGTATCGTGCCGATTGGAACGGGAATTATGGTTTTTATTGCAGCTTTTATCGGAGGCGCAGTGTCGAAATTCGCATTTACCCCGTCATGGTCTGAGAATTACAGCATAAAGTGGAGTGATGAACTTGGAGTTTTACATACGGATTTGCCGTATGGGGAAGGCGAAGCACACAAATTTGATCTCTATCTTCCAAAGGACGACACAAGAGAATCCTATGGCCTTGTGGTTTATCTGCACGCAGGCGGTTTCACATCCGGCGATAAAAAAGACGACAAAGAGATGCTTTCCTGGCTGTGCAGCAAGGGCTATGTAGCCTGCGGTATCAACTACACGCTCCGGACCGAAACAAACAACGCCAGTGTTCTCACTCAGTCCAATGAAATCAAGGCGGCGATACCCAAAGTAATTGAAGCCGCAGAGCAGGAAGGCTATCGGATTGACAAGCTGGCTATGGCCGGCGGTTCAGCAGGTCATGCGCTGGCATTGATCTACACTTACCGTGACGCAGACGAATGTTCGGTTCCTGTTGCTTTCACCTTTGGGGCAGTCGGCCCCTCCTGCTTTTATACGGAGGATTGGGATAATTATGGACTGGATCGTAATACCGAAGAGAGTTATCTGGCTGCAGCAGCACTGTTCAGTGCCATGCTTGGAGAAGAACTTACGGCTGATGAAATAAAAAACGGAACTTATATCGAAAGAATGGAGCCCATCTCGGCGGCTGCCTGGGTTACCCCAAGTTCTGCCCCTACAGTCATCGCTTACGGCAGATATGACCGCGTTCAGCCGTATAAGGCTTCGCTTCGCCTGAGAACAGCATTGGAGGCAAACGGTGTGGACTATAAATATTTTGAGTTTTCCCACTCCGGCCATGGGTTGCAGAATGACAGCGCCGTACAAAAGCTGTGGATGGAGGCCGTCGAGGAATACCTGGACAAATATATGCCCGTGCCGCCGGCAATTTTTTAGGGAAAACCCGGAGGCGGCCTTACACCGCCTCCTCCCTCTGGTCCACATATCTGCGCAGGGCCTCCTCGGCCTCCTGGGGGCTGAGCGCCCATTCCTCCAACAGATTGTCAATGCTTTCCAACTGGATATTGCGTTTTTCCCTGTACATCTCTGCCAGTTCCTGTTTTTCCGATTCGATCCGACTGGTCAATGCCCCAATCAATTCCTCCTTGGCCACAATCTTTTCATCCAATGTCTTTCTTGGTCCCCTGGACATATTTACCTCTTTTCCGCGCCGCAGCGCCTGCTATTATACTTTGCCTGGGAGCATTCTTCAGAGTTCCGGGCGCACAGCGCTGGAAATATCTCCCATCCTTAATACAGTATATGGACAAGATCGGAAAAATATGCAAATATTTACAAAATTAAAATATCAGATGTGCAAGATACTCTCCTTTCCTTATGTTGTTTTCAATCGAATATACGTTTGGTTACTTTTTGATTACCTTTTGTTTACCAAATAAAATAGGAAGTGTTGAAACCCAGTAAAACTAAGGTTTTGACACTTCCTACAATATCGGAGTGGCGGGATTCGAATTATCTATACCCCTGATGGTTCACAAAGGACATCTACCTGCATCAAGTATCTTAACAATGAATTTGCACTTAGTCGTGACATACCAGATTAGCGATAGTGTCAATCGAAAATGATGAGGTCCTTGCCAAGAATTATTCTTTGGCTGGTAAAAAATTTGCATAACTTGATGTGGAAGTACAACAGCTTCTATCTGAAACGAAATGTCAAGGACTTTTGAGTATCCCCTTGCGTTTCATTGCATGAAAAAAGCCACTGTAGATTTCTCCACAATGGCTCTTAGGTCATATGTATATAATTTTTACATAAACTCAGGTACAACCTGAAAGTTTCTGTTCTTACGAATAAGATTCAAAAAGGCAGGATCGGAACACATCTGTCTGCAGTGAAAAGTGCATGATTTTAAACATTTTAAAACAAACTTTCAAGTCATGGGAAATGGCTTATAAAAACGGCAAAAATGAAGCTGCCGCTTCACGAATCTTTATTCATTAAAGCGACAGCCCCTTTCTGATCTTGTCTCAACTATTTTTTCTTTTTGACTGGTCTGAGCACCTCATATCCGACCACCTCCGGATAGTGGCGCTGATAATCCTGGCACACGTCCTCGTTCCACTCGTAGCCGTTTGTCGACGGATCGTAATTCCACGCGAGATCTTCCACCCTTTTCATGACCTCCCCGCAATCCTTCGGATAGTCAAAGGGCGGGTGGAAAAATACCAAGTAGTCGCTTGCCGGAAACGTGCGGATCTCAAACCCATCCGGTATCACGCCGTCATAGTCCGCCGGGACGCCGAACCCGTAAAAATATCCCCTGGTGCCGTTTTCGTAAAACCATCCTGCCGTGTGGCAGGTAACGATCGGGTGGGACACATGGCTCATGCTGTCGATCGTGCCGCAGACCGCGTCGCAGTCGTGCCGCGCGAAAAAGCTGCCGTACTCACCCGCTTCCTTATCCCATATGCCGACATACTTGTGCTCCGGGATGTGCTCTACCCTGACATGGGCATCTGTCAAAAGCGTTCTGTTCATTGTTGGTCCTCCTCTGTCCACATAATGTTCTGGCAGGAATACAGCCTGACGGATGCAGAGTGTGACCGGCACCGGATGCTTCCGGTATACGGCGGGCGTACACCCGTATGCGCTGACAAAAGCCCTCGTCAAAGCCTCCTGTGAGGAATACCCGTACTTCACTGCGATATCCAGTATCCGCTCATCGGTATCGCGGATCTCCAGCGTCGCCTGCGCAAGCCGTCTGCCTGCTATGTAATTCCGGATTGTCATTCCGACCACCTCATGAAACTTTACAGAACAGTAGTACGGCGAATAGCCGACCTGTATTGACATCTCCTGCAGCGACGGGTTTTCTGTAAGATTTTCCTCGATCCAGCAGATCATTTTCTGGATCGCCTTGTTCCACTCATACAATGCTGCTTCCTCCCCTTCAACAAATAACTTCCCGAGTCTCCCGTGCACCTGTGCCGCGGAACTCGGAGCAGCTATCTGGTTACATCCAGAGAATACCACAAAGCGCACCGCAAAAGTTTGATGTGGATTGTGTTATTTTTTCGCGCTCCCTCTCCCTGCTCTCCAATCCTTCCAGAAAGTCACACAGCTCCCGGATCTCTTCTTTCGTGAGACTTCTCTGCTTGACCAGGGTGCTCATCATCATGTCTATGGAGCCTTTATACACGCGTGACAGCAGATTCTCCGTCTCCGCCAGTGCAGCCTCCTCGCGCCTGATTCCCGGATAGTACTGTCTGGCTTTTCCGCTGTCCTCATAATACAGGATGCCTTTTTCGACCATCCTGCCAAGCAGCGTGTTGACAGTACTCTTGCTCCACCCGGGATCCTCGGTCTGAATGAATAATAATCGTCGTCACCGCACTGCAGCTTTTTGGGGGCCAATGCCCCATATCATACATACAAGATACACTCCTTTCCTTAAACTTTTTTAATCGAATATATGTCTGATTACCTTTTTGATTACTTTTTGATTTCCTACCAACAAAAAGAGATGTCAGAAACCCAGTAAAACCAAGGTTCTGACATCCCATAATGTATCGGAGTGGCGGGATTCGAACTCGCGACCTCCGCCTCCCTAAGACGGCGCTCTAACCAAGCTGAGCCACACCCCGTAACGAAGTTTATTATAACTCGTCACCCCAAAAAAAGCAAGCCCTTTTTAACAAAAAAAGTGAAAAAATAGATAAATTCTACATTTTTGTGTAAAACATTGATACAGTCTGCCTTAAGCAATCCATCCATTGTCTGTTTTGCACATAAAGCAGACAATGGATGAGTTGAAGTTTGAATCAAACCCGGACCATCCCTGCCTCAATCCTTCAGCGCCAGCAGCCGCACCAGATAATCCCATACCCTTTGGGTAGAGGAGATACTCAGGGTCTCCTCCGTGGTGTGGATATCATACATATTGGGCCCGAAGGAAATACCGTCCAGATCCGCGATCTTGGCAGCCAGAATGCCGCACTCCAGTCCGGCATGTATGGCTTCCACCCGGGGCTTCTCCCCGTACATCTCCTCATACAGGGCCACCATCTTGTCCCGCAGCGGAGAATCCACCCGGTAAGCCCATCCAGGATAGTCTCCGGTGACCTCACAGCGTCCTCCCGCCAGGGCCGTCAGCCCCCGCACCTTATCCAGAAGCGCCTGCTTGCTGCTGTCCACACAGCTTCGAACGGAGAATTCCGCAGAAATCCTACCGCCCTCCACCAGCAAAATCCCCAGGTTCAGAGAAGTTTCCACCAGCCCTGGCACATCGGCACTCATAGCCTGTACCCCACAGGGCAGGCCATAGAGATAATCCGCCGCGCGCTGCAATTCCCCGTCTGTCAGGCAGCTTTCCGACGCAGGCCCCTGGGCAGATGCCATGACGGATATCCCCGGGTCCGTGGTGGCCAGTTCCCACCCCAGTATTTCCTGGTATTCCGCCACCAGGCTTTCCAGCCGTTCTCCCTGTCCTTTTTCCACCAGTACCCTGGCAGTGGTCACTCTGGGAATGGCATTATCCGCCAGTCCGCCCTCACAATGGGAGAGTCCCATTTTTACATTGCCGGCCAGTCTCTGTAGAAGTCTGGCCATCAGTACATTGGAATTGCCCCGCTGCTTATGGATTTCCGCCCCGGAATGGCCTCCCTGAAGACCGCCCACCGTCAGTTCGTAGGCCCTCCCCTCCATGCCCCGGCAGGGCAGTTCCACCAGACAGTTAATCCTCGCGCCCCCGGCACAGCTGGTCAAAAAGATTCCCTCCTCCTCGGAATCCAGATTCAGCAGCCGGTGGCCCTGCAGCATGGACAGATCAATGGCCCGCGCGCCGTCCATACCCACTTCCTCGTCCACAGTGATGACCACCTCCAGGCGGGGATGCTGCAGAGTATCATCGTCCAATAGCGCCAGGGCATAGGCCACGGCGATGCCGTCATCCCCTCCCAGGCTGGTTCCCTCCGCATAGATCCTGTCCCCGTCCACGGCCAGCCGCAGCGGTTCCCTGGCCATATCAATTTGAAGCCCCGGCTTCTGCACCGCCACCATATCCATATGCCCCTGCAGAATCACGGCGGGCTCCTGCTCATAGCCCGGCGTGGCCTCTTTGATGATAATGATATTCTTCACCGCATCCTGAATACACTGCAATCCTCTCTCTCCGGCAAAACCTGCCAGATAATCGCTGATGGCCTCCACATTCCCTGAACCGTGGGGAATCTGTGCGATTTCCTCAAAAAAAGTAAATACCCTGTCCGGCTTCAGTCCCGACAAAACACCCATAATCCATTCCTCTCCTGTCACTCGACATCTCTTTTCTTTTTTATCCCACCTTGTACCCGGTGCCCCACACCACTTTCAGATATCTGGGCTCCTTGGGATTCTGCTCAATCTTCTCCCGGATATGCCGGATGTGCACGGCTATGGTGTTATCCGCGCCGATGGCCTGCATATGCCATATGGCCTCATAGATCTGGGCGATGGACAGCACCCTTCCCCTCTCCTGCACCAGCAGCTTCAGAATCTTGTACTCAATAGGGGTCAGCCTTACTTCTTTATGGTCCACAAAGACCTGCCGGGTGTTATCGTCGATCACCAGTCCGTCCACCTGGTAAATCTTGTCTATATTGGCGCACATGTTCACAAGCTGGGTGTAACGGCGAAGCTGGGATTTGATGCGTGCCAGCAGTTCCAATGGATTGCAGCCGTTCACCACATAATCGTCCGCGCCCGCGTTCAGCGCCAGTATTTTGCTGGTCTCGTCACTGCGGGAAGACACCACGATAATGGGCAGGCTGCTCATCTGGCGGATGCGCTGCAAAGTCTCCAGTCCCTCGGTGATATCCTGGTCCTGTTCCGACCACACCACATCGGTGATCAACAGATGAATCTGTTCCGCCCCCATAATCTGACGTAACTGTTTTCGGTTCTCCGCCACCAGCAGCTTTATGTTCTCTCCCCTGAGAAGCGGCCGCAGAGACGCCGTAATTCCCGTATTGTTGTTGTAGATCACCACTTTTTTGTCCATAAATATCACAATCCTTCCTTACCTTTATTGTGCCTCCGATCCGGCACCCACATGTATCTTACTGCCATGCCCCCCGACCAACAGCGGAGGACATGTCTTTTTTCATCACTCAAATAAGGTGTACACATCCAAATCCATGGTCTGCAGCACCGTGTAGGCTTCTTCCTGGGTGTATCCCCAGAACCCCACCAGCAGATCCCTCCCATACAGGGAGATTGCGCACTCGATACTGCTTACTTCCCCGTCCTCCATCAGATCTATCACCTTATAGGTATATCCCTGGGAAGTGGTATAGTTGCGTTCATTGGCCGCCTCCCCGGAATAGGCGCTGGACGCTGCATACCCCTGGCTGCCCCGGTGGTCCATCTGCATAACGGAAAACATTCTGTCCTGCTCCTCCTGGATGCGGATATACACTTGATCCCCCACGATATGGACGCTCTGATCCGCCGCTTCCCCGCCCAGCAGTTCCAGATCCGGCAGGGGAACCGAGATATCGGTCTCCTCCTTAAAAGCAGACAGGGAATCATATTCTTTTATTTCCATCTGATACGCCACGCACTCCGGTTCCGCCTCCTCGGATCTCTGCCGGGAACGCTCCTTGGCAGGCCCGGGAAGCGAAGTCCCGGCCTCCCCTCCGGCGTCCGCTTGCTGGGGACCGGTGATGGAGAACCCGTTGTGCCGCACCTGGATAAAGCTGCTGCCGTAATTCATGGCGGTGGCTACACCGCCCAACAGCAGGAATACTGCCGCAGCGGAAGCCACAGAAGCCATCGCCCGCCTTCTGCGGGCGTTTTTCAATTTGTGATGATGGATTTCATCGGACACCCGCTCCGCATCCAGGTGAAAAGTCCCCTGCCGGTCCATCTCTTTCTGATATTCTTCTCTGAAGCTACGCAAAATCGTATTCCTCCTTGAGATTTTTCTTCAAGATTTCCCTGCCTCTGGTCAATTGGGAAGTCACCGTGGACACCTTGCGCTCCAGTATCACCGCAATCTCTTTCACCGACAAATCCTCATAGTAAAACAGGTGAATTACATCCCGGTATGCGGCGGGCAGTTTCCAGACCGCCTCCAGCACCGCGCAGGCTTTCTCCTTATCCAGAAAAGCCTCCTCCGGCCCCTGGTTCCCGGACTCCGCGCCGCCCTCCGAATCAAGTGCTTCCAAATCCGGGACGTCGCCGCGCCGCTTATAAAAACCGCTGCGCCACATCTTGCGGCAGCCGTTCAAAGTAACTCTGATCAGCCATGCCTTCTCATATTCCTCATCCCCGAAATCTTTGGATGATTTGAGATACTGGTAAAAGGTCTCCTGCACGATATCCTCGGCATCCGCCCTGTTCCCCATTCTGGCATAAGCGATCTTGAAAAGCATATCGCTGTAGCAATCAATCTTTTCCTGTAGCTTCCCCTGTATTCTAGTCGTGTCCTGTATCATGATTGTATCCATCTCAAGCAACCTGCTTCTACTTAGTAATATCCCTCAAAAGTCAATATACTGCAAAAAATTTTATTTTTCTTAAAAAAATTCAAAATAAAATTGGCCTACTAACTATAAGACAGTTTTGCAGGCCAAAATGTTTCATGATCATTGTGTATTTTTGGATGTTTTTTTATCCCTCATTTCTTCCACCACTTCCAGATCCTCGGGGCGGAGTTTGCGGAAATGGTTCAGCCCCGACACCAGAATGGCGATGCTGTTCCTGGTGGTGTCAAAGACGCCCTCCTGATACATGGTGGACAGCAGCATCCCCAGCGGCACGGCGATGATCATGCCGATGACGCCTCCCAGCTTGTAGCCGATAAACAGTAAGAACAGGGTGGGAATCGGAGCCACTCCTATAGAGTCCCCCACGATCTTGGGCTGGATGATCTGTCTGGCAAGCTGGCCGCCCCCCCAAATGATCAGCAGGCCGATGGCCATTTTATAATCCCCGCTGAAAATCTTGATGAGCGCCCAGGGAACCATCACTGTGCCCGTGCCGAAAAAGGGCAGCAAATCCAGGAATGCAATGCCCAGGGCGATCAGCAATACATAATCCACCCGCAGCACACTCAGCCCCACCACCAGCAGCAGATACATCCATACCTCTATCTTGAGTTGGGCCTTGAAATACCCGCCCACAGACTTCAATATGCTTCTGCGGACCATGTCATACCGGGACATGATGGAAGCGGGGGTATATTTTCTGATCCAGCTGCCGATCAGGTAGCGGTCCGCCACAAAAAAGTAAGAGGCCAGCAGGCACATGATGATGCCGATCAGCACGGAGGGAAGCTGCTTGGCAAAATTCCCCGCCGCCGTAATGGTGGGAGTGCCGATACGCTCAAACAGCCCGGCCATGAACTCCCCCACCTGATTGCCCAGATTGGCAATGGCCTGTTGGGTATCCAGAGGAAGTTTTTCAAAGAGTCCGTCCAGACTCTCCCCTACGCCAGCCAGATCCTCTTTCATGGAATCCCACATCTCCGGCAGCGCCCCCAGAAGTCCCATCCCCTCTTCAATGAGTTTGGAACCCACCAGGTACAGCACCAGCACTACCAGCGCTATGACCACAATAATCACAAAGGCGCTGCCCCATTTCCGTTTCAGCTTGATCTTCTCTTCAAAAAAACGCACCAGAGGACTGGCAATCATGGAAATAATCCCCGCCACTACAAAGGGCATGAAAAATACCAGCAGCCGGGGCAGCAGAATTACCACCAGCAGCAATACCGCCACTGCCACACCCAGGTTAACCAGCGCCTTGAAGTATTTCCTCGATGATTTCATAGATCTCCTCCCTGCCCTGCTTGGTGGTGGCAGAAAAAGGAATGACGCGGGCATCCTTGTCTGCCTTCAGCGTATCTCTCAACAGTTTTATCTGTTTCTGTATCTGGCTGCGGTTGATTTTATCCAGCTTGGTGGCGATGATGATGGGCTGGTAGCCATGCTCCCTGATCCACTCATACATGACACAGTCGTTCTCCGAGGGCTTATGCCGGATATCCACAAGCAGAAACACCGCTCTGAGCTGCCGGGAACGATGCAGATAATTTTCCACCATTTTCCCCCACTGGGCTTTCACATGCTCATTGGCCCTGGCATAGCCATAGCCAGGCAGATCCACAAAATAGATACTGCCGTTTACCTGATAGAAATTGATGGTCTGGGTCTTGCCGGGCTGAGAACTGGTGCGGGCCAGGCTCTTCCTGTTCATCAGGGCGTTAATCAGAGAAGATTTCCCCACATTGCTCTTCCCGGCGAAAGCCACCTCCGGCACTGTATTTTCCGGCAATTTGCTGGTAACACCGCATACGGTCTCCAGAACTGCGTTCTTTATAATCATATGAATCTCCGTCCGTTTATTGAAATGACGCCGCAGTTTTCACAGGCGGCGCCAAACATTCACACTTTTTACTGGGCTTTTTTCACAGGGATATTCCTGGGAAAGGTCAGCGGCTGGGCTGCGCCCTCCACGGATTCCCTGGTGACCACGCATCTGCCGATGGTGTCATCCGACGGAATCTGGTACATCAGATCCATCATCACGCTCTCCATAATGGAGCGCAGACCCCTGGCGCCGGTCTTTCTCTCAAATGCCTTATCCGCAATGGCCTCAATGGCGTCCTCGTCGAACTCCAGATCCACCTCGTCAAACTCAAACAGCTTCTGATACTGCTTAATCAAAGCACTCTTGGGCTCCTTCAGAATCCTGACCAATGCCTCCCGATCCAGACCCTGCAGCGATACATTGATGGGAACCCGGCCCACAAATTCAGGAATCAGGCCAAACTTTACCAGATCCTGGGGCGTCACTTCCTGGAGAAGTTCCCCGATTTCCTTGGAGGACTTCTGGGACATCACCGTATTAAAACCGATGGATTTCCGATCCAGCCGGGATTCCACGATCTTTTCCAGCCCGTCAAACGCGCCGCCGCAGATGAACAGGATATTGGAAGTGTCGATCTGGATCAGATCCTGATGGGGATGTTTCCTGCCTCCCTGGGGCGGAACGCTGGCAACCGTACCCTCTACAATCTTCAGAAGAGCCTGCTGCACTCCCTCACCAGACACATCACGGGTGATGGACACATTCTCCCCCTTCTTGGTAATCTTGTCAATCTCGTCAATATAAATGATCCCATACTGGGCTCTGTCCACATCGTAATCCGCTGCCTGGATCAGCTTCAGCAGAATATTCTCCACATCCTCGCCCACATAGCCGGCCTCGGTCAGCGTGGTGGCATCCGCTATGGCAAAAGGCACATTGATGATCTTGGCCAGGGTCTGGGCCAGATACGTTTTGCCCGAGCCGGTGGGACCGATCATGATAATATTGCTCTTCTGCAATTCCACATCATTTAAGTCTCTGGGAGCGGTTACTCTCTTATAGTGATTGTACACCGCCACGGACAGCACCTTTTTGGCCTGCTCCTGCCCGATCACATAATCGTCCAGGAAGGCCTTGATCTCCTTGGGTTTTAAGAGTTTGATGTCCTGCTCCTGCAGCGCAGTTTCCTCTTCTTCCTCCAGTTCCTCCTCCAGAATGTCCTCGCAGATCTCCACACACTCGTCGCAGATATAGACTCCCGCCGGTCCCGCGATCAGCTTCTTCACCTGGTTCTGGGATTTGTTGCAGAACGAACATCTGATCTCGCCGTCAAAATTTTTACCTACCATACCTTCCTTTACCTCTTCCCGCATCCCCCGCAGTTCCCCCCGGGCATTGCGTCAACGCGTATTTTCTTTCTACCAATGATCCTCACGGCATGGCCCGGCTCAGGAATTCTTCTCCCCTGCCTCAATCATGGTATGGGAACTCAATATCTTGTCGATCAGGCCGTATTCCAATGCCTCCTCGGCGCTCTTCCAGTTATCCCGCTCCGTGTCGGCACACAGGGTTTCATAGTCTCTGCCCGTGTTTTCCGCCAGCATACGGTTCAGTTTTTCTTTAGTCTTAAGGATATGCTTCGCGGCGATCTCGATCTCCGTGGCCTGGCCCTGGGTTCCGCCCAAAGGCTGGTGAATCATGATCTCCGCATTGGGCAGGGCATACCGCTTGCCCTTTGCGCCGCCCGCCAGCAGGAAAGCGCCCATGCTGGCCGCCATGCCGATGCACACCGTGGCCACATCACATTTGATATACCGCATGGTATCATAGATAGCCATGCCCGCCGTCACGCTGCCGCCGGGGCTGTTGATATACAGATGAATATCCTTCTCCGGATCCTCGGACTCCAGAAAGAGCAGCTGCGCCACTACCAGGCTGGCAGTCACCTCGTTGACCTCTTCCCCCAGGAAGATGATCCTGTCCTTCAGCAGCCTGGAGTAAATATCATAGGACCGCTCCCCCTTGCTGGTCTGTTCAATGACATAAGGTACTAAACTCATAATATCCTCCTATTTTAGTTCCGCATATCCCCTCCGGCACACCCTTCCCATGATCTATGCATGGCCGCCTGATGCGTCCCTGCATAGATCAGTGTACCCTGCGGGGATATGCTGTTTCAGTTCCGCATGTTTCCGGACGGCAACCTTTTCCGTCTTTTCTATACGCTATTGCGCACACATTGTTCTGAATCTTCATGTGCACACACATTATACATTACCTGCTATTTTTTTACAATCACAAAACAGAGGATTTCATAAAAAATTAATCAATCCTCCGTTTGTGTTCCTATTCAGCACTGCGTTCCGAAGATTACTCTGCGTCCCCGGCTTCTTTTGCCTTGGCGGATTTCTTGGAAGCCTTGGCCTCCTTGGCATTCTCCACCACGAACTCCACAGCCTTGTTCACGCAGATGTCTTCCATTACCTGCTTTTTGCCGCCTTCGCCCAAAAGTTCCTTCACCTTGTCCGGCTCCATCTTGTAGCCCTCGGCCATCTTGGCAACCTCGGCCTCAAACTCCTCCTCGGTGGCCTCCATCTTCTCGGCGGCGGCCACAGCCTCCAGTACCAGACGGGACTGAATGCGTCTCAAAGCCTGGGGCTTGATCTGCTCAAGCATCATCTGAGGGGTAGCGCCGGTGAACTGCATGTACTGCTCCATGGACAGTCCCTGCATCTGCAGTCTCTGGGCGAAATCCTCCACCATCTGTCTCTGCTGGGTCTCCAGCATGGCATCGGGGATTTCCATCTGCGCATCCTCTATGATGGCGTCAATGACGGCTTCCTCCTTGGCGCTCTTGGCAGCCTCAGCCTTGCGCTCTCCGATCTTCTTTTTGGTATCCTCCCTGTACTCTGCCAGCGTGTCAAACTCGGATACCTCTGCCGCGAACTCATCATCCAGCGCAGGCAGCTCCTTCTCCTTGATCTCCTTGACGGTGCATTTGAATACTGCCGCCTTGCCCGCCAGTTCGGCAGCCTGGTAATCCTCCGGGAAGGTTACGTTCACATCAGTTTCCTTACCGATCTCCGCGCCTATCAACTCCTCCTCAAAACCGGGGATGAAAGCACCGGAACCGATAGTCAGCGGATAATCCGTTCCCTTACCGCCTTCGAATGCCACACCGTCCACAAAGCCCTCGAAGTCGATAACCGTCATGTCGCCGTCCTGCACGGGCCTGCCCTCCACAGGAACGGTTCTGGCGCTGTTGTCGCGCTCCTTGCCGATCTCCGCGTCAATTTCCTCATCGGTCACTTCCAGGTCGGCGGCGTCTACTTTTACGCCCTTGTATTTGCCCAGGGTCACTTCCGGCTTCAGTGCCACTTCCGCAGTGAAAATAAAAGGTTTGCCCGCCTCGATCTGTACCACATTGATCCTGGGCTGAGACACCACTGACTCCTCACAGTTTTCCAGTTCCTTTTCGTATGCCTCCGAAATCAAAGCATTGGCGGCATCCTCATAGAACACCTCCTTGCCGTACATCTGCTCAATGAGTTTGCGGGGAGCCTTGCCCTTGCGGAATCCGGGAACGCTGATGCGGTTCCTCTCCTTCCGATATGCCTCCTCAATAGCTTTTTCCAGTTCCTCCGCAGCAACCTCAATGGTCAGCCTGGCCATGTTCTTTTCCAACTTTTCAACCTGTAAACTCATTGTATCGTTTCCTCCTTCATCGCCCCTGTATTTTCACATGTCGGCCCGCCGGCAGACATGATCACAGTCATTTGAAGATTATACCATAGAACCGGGCATGATGCAAATGTTTTTTAAATTCACACGTTATTCTACGTGCTGTACCGCATTTTCTTCCACATGAGTGGCCAACAGCACCGCACTGCATGCTCCAAAGGCATGAAGATATCTTTCCACCCTGCGGCGGCTCTCTCCGTCCAGTCCCCCATAGGGCTCGTCCAGCAGAATCACATCTCCGCCCGCCGCCACGGCCCGGGCGATGGCCACCCGGCGTTTCATGCCGCCGCTGAGTTCCCGGCAGGGCCTGCCCAGATCCTCTTCCTCCAGAAGCAGACGCAGATGTTCCCGGGATTTCTCCCTGTTTCCCGTAACCATATCCACATTGACCAGGGCATTGTATTCCTCACATAAACGATCCTCCTGAAAGACCATGGTGATCTTGCTGCCCAGGCGACGGACACAGGCTGGTTCTTCCGGCTCCTCCAATCCCGCGATCAACCGAAACAAAGTGGTCTTACCGCTTCCCGAAGGTGTGCGGAAAAAGTAGGTCTGCCCTCTCTCAAAGCATCCGCTCACATCCTCCAGCACAGTCCTGCCCTGATAGCATTTGCTGACATGGGCAAGTTCCAGCACCGTCCGGGGCTCCGTTTTAGGGGAAGTCCCGGACAGTGGTCCCGCTGCCCGGCAGCCGGGTTCCAGACGCTGAAACATTCTCCACAGGGCCAGCACGGCCTGCTCGCAAGCCACACTGGCCAGAACCGTCACTGCGGTCCAGGCCAGCACCCCCGCCGTGTCCAGATAGATTTTGGACAGATAAAGCTGTTCCCCCACGGACAAAGCGGGAATGCCTATGACCTCCGCTGCCACGCCGGACTTCCAGCTCATGCCCGCCGAAATATGAATGGCGCTGTCCAGATAGGGCTTTAAAGCCGGCCTGTATATATAGAAGAAACGGTTCCAGGCAGGAATCTCCAACACCTGCGCCATCTCCAGCAGACGCGGGTCCACATGGCGGATGCCCTCTAAGGTATTTACATAAATATTGGGAAGTACAATGCAGAAACTGACAGCCGTGGCCAGCACAGCGCTGCGCCACCAGATCAGGAAAAGCACCACAAAGGACGCCACGGGGATGGCTTTCAGCAGGGCCATGACCGGCGCCAGCACCTCTTCCAGCAGCTTGTAACGACTGCTGCCCGCCGCCAGCAGCAGCCCTATCGCCAGGCCGGAAGCAAATCCCGCGCCGATCCGTAGCAGAGAATGCCCCACCGACAGCCAGAAGTCTCCCCGCAGAGCCCGTTCCCCCAAGGCCTGCAGCGTCTGAAGCGGACCCACCAGCAAAATACGGTTTCCCACCAATGCTGCAGCCAACTGCCACATGAAAATCCAGCAGACCACAATGAGAATTTTTTTGCCATATTTTCCATATTTTTTCTTCATGGATAAGTATCCCCACTACGGAATATAGTAGAAATCATCTCCCGGCAGAGCACCGCCTACTGCCAGGGGATCCTGCTCAAACAGCACCTGCAGATATCCGGCCAGGGCCTGCCGCATCTCATGGCCCTCCATATAAGTGATATTACAATAAGGAAGGGCTTCCCGGGCCACGGATTCCCCGGCAACGATTCCGGCCGCTGCCACCAGCCGGGCCCCGCTGTCCGGGTCCTCCCGGATAGCGGTGACGCTGGCGGCATGATCCTGCAGAAAAGTCTCCACGGCCTCCGGATACTCCTGTAAAAACCCGTTCCGCACCAAAGTAACGCCCGTGACCATGCTGTGCCCCTCTTCCCCCTGCACCAGGTTCCACTGCTCATTCAAGTCCATGACTATGTCAAGGGCCTGGTTTTGAGCACAGGCTGCTGTGGCAAAGGGCTGAGGAAGCAATCCCAGGGCCTGGGGATGCTGCTCCAGCAGCGCCGCCACTTCCGCAGCCTCCGACCGATATTCCAACACACAGGCCGAGGGGTCAATTCCGTTTGCCCTGAGCAGATATTGCAGCACGTAATCCGGAGTGGTCCCCTTGCCCGTGAGGTAAACGGTCCTGCCCCGCAGATCCCCCGGCCCGGTGATCTCCCTGTCCCCGGACACCAGGTACAGTACCCCCAGGGTATTGATGTCGATGACAGTGACGCCGCCTTCCGTCTTGTTGTACAGCACGCTGGCCACATTGGCGGGAAGCAGCGCAATATCCAGTTCTTCTTTCACCAGCAGGGACAGCAGTTCTTCCGCCGCTGCGGCCATGGTAAATGTATATGCATGGGACGTCTGCCCTTGGGCGGACCATTCCTGTAAAAATACCAGCCCCATGGTGGTGGGGCCCTTCAGACCTCCCACCCGGACTGATGCAGGTTCCGCCTGCCGTCCACAGCCCCCGTTCACTCCCAGGATCAGACCTGCCAGAATGACCAGGGCCAGAATCTTATCAAAAAGTTTTCTTTTACCTGTTTTTTTCATATAGCCTCTTACCTTGATTTATATATTCCGAGCCTTTTTACTGCTCATTATAACATAAAGAGACTAAAAGCGGAAGATTGAAAAAGCCATAAAAAACGACGCCGTCCCAAGGACAGCGCCGCATCGTGTATTTCTTTCCACATTTCTCTTTCCATATTTTGCACCCGAAAGGTTTTACTAAGATTGTTCCGCCAGATACAGTTCCACCCGCTTAGTCAGACGTTCAATCAGTTCCTCTTCCGTAATAGTTCCGTCCGTATACGCCGATACTTCCTCTATCAGAATCGCATTCAGTTCCTTCGGAATATCTCTTAACGGCCGGGCCTTTTCCAGCAGCTCATACAGAAACCGGGCGTCATATTCCCTGTCGTAGTCCTCTCCCAGTCTGATCTGTGTGAATCCGAAAATAGTGGGCATGGATGTCTCATTCACCTGAGCGATCTGCTCTTCCAGCACATCCTTTCGCACGCTCAGCCAGAAATTCGGATCCTTCATCCCCTCCGTCTGGCCCTCTTCTGACAGCAGCATCCGCAGAAAGGTACCCGCCACCCGCTTCTCCTCCTCGGTGGCCGTAATCCGCACCGTCAGAGGATCCCCTCCGTAGATATAATGGGCCGATCCTTCCCGGGCGGGGAAACCGATATAATTGGCCTCCTCCCCATAGCAGAGGCGATACAGGTCAATCAGTTCCGGCCTTGTGATATCAATGATATTACAGAATACCTTCCCCTCCAGCATGGGCTCCACCGAGTCAATATATTCCTGCTGTGTGCAATATTTCATTCCCAGACGCAAAACTCTGCGGAATTCCTCAGTGTCAAAATAGGTCTCGCCACTTTCCGCGTCCAACAGATAATTATCCTCCAGTCCTCGAAGCAGGAATCTATAAATAAAAATCCAGGGGCTGTTCTGGCCGTTGTAAATTGCCTCGATGGAGGAGTCCGCCTCAATCTTGTCCAGAAAGGTTTTATAGTCCCAGTCCGTGGGCTCCTCCTTCGGGATCACCACTGTCCGCAGGCCGAAGCAGTAAACCGCCCCGTACAGGCTTCCGTCTATCTCCCCCAGTTCCATGGCTTTGGAAATCAGCGCCTCTTCCCATGCCTCCCCGGTAAAAAGGCCCTCCAGGGGCGTCCACAGCTTTTTGTTCTCCTCAAAGCCGGTGAGCATGGTGTCCACCAGCACCGGACCCCTTCCCGCCGCCAGTTCCGTCAAAAGCGCCGTACGGTCATAATCCGTCTTCAGATCTATATGATAGGCGGGATATTTTTTGTTGAAAGCCACTACGGTGGGATAATAGACATCCCGCATGGCGGAGGGCACCGCAAAGACAATCTCCTGAATCTCCACCTGCTCCCGGGTGGGTTCCAGACACAGCAGATTTCCGTCCCCGTTATGATCCGCGTATATCAGGTTGACCCGCCCCTCCTCCTGAATCTGCAATTCCACAATCCGGGAAAATCTGATCCCATGGTTGCTCCAGAGATAGAGATCTTCCGTGGTATTTCCCCTCAGGTCCGCAAGGTGAAGCCCCTTGTTGTCCGCAAACAGCAGCGTTTTCTCATCCCATAGCGTATAATAGCAGTCTTCCGTCTTCCAGAAGGCTTTCGGCGCGTTCTCTCCGAATTCCGCCAGCAGAACCGTCTCCCCGGTCCCGGGATCCACATACTCCAGCCGGCTTCCCGTCTTTCTGCCCTGGCTGTCCGTAAACTGTGACAAAAGACCAACCCTACCGTCATACAGAGATACCAGCCTGATTGTATTCCCGGAGCAATCCCGTTTGGACAGAAGTTCTCCCTCCGCATCCGCAATTATATACCCGGTCTTGGGCGGCTCTGTATTATCTGCTGGCATACTGCCCAAAGATTCGGTGGTGAAATGAATATTGCCCCCCTGATCCACCAGGATCTGAGCGGGCGATTCTCCCCCGTCATGGGCCAGAAAGCCTATGGGAATCCTTCGCAGAATCTGCTGCCGTCCGTCCACTTCAAGAAATTGATAACTCTTTTCCGAATCCTCCGCAAATGTGAAATCCCACATCATAAAATGGTCGCTTCCAATGATGCTGCCGATTCCCCATGCCTGATTGTGGGTGTCCTCCCGGAAAGCCAGTCTTACGGCGCTTTCCGTTCCCTGGTCCGTAACGGTCACTAACTCGTCCCAGCATTCCTCCGCAGACATAAAAAGATGCTTCTTAAACACGGCTCCAAAGGTGCTGCCCAGCGCATATCCCCGGGCTCCTCCCGAAATTCCCACTTCCTGATATTTCAGAAGAAAAGACGCTGTGGCCCAATAGGCGTCCAGGGAATTATCCCGCCAGGCTTCCTCTTCCAACAGCAGTTCCGTAAAAAATAGATCCTCCCCTGAAGCGCTCGGCTCCTCACCGATGGATTCCGCATTCTCTCCGAAGACTTCCTGTATTTCCCCTGCAGGGACCTGACTGCCGCTGGACTTTCCACTGCATCCGTGAAAAAAAGCAACTGCAAACATGCCCCATAATAGTAAATAGATTCTTCGCTTCATAAGATATCCCTCCCTATTTAGTCAAGTCTTTTTTCCTTATTTTTCAAGGATTTTTTAGTTATATATCTCAGATGAATGAGCCAAGATAATGGACATTTCTTTGTATCTGGTACGAAAATAGAGGTATTGGGTATACGAAGTAGAACGTCTTCCGTTTCCGCTCTACATGGCCTTGTGTATGCCCCTCCTTCTACGGCAGCGAACCTCCCGTGTCTACCAGGATCACCAGCATCTCTGCCGGGTCCTAACTTCCTTTGTCCCGCCTGTCCATAACCAGGGTGTCAGCTTAGCTCCTTTACAGGGTCATGCCCTATGGATAATATTCCTGCCGACTACCGGCTCATTCTTTGTTATAAGTCTTACTGACCTGTCTCATATGCTTCCCTTACCGGCACCTTTCGGTGGACGTTTTCCCGGTTCGTTCCCCATACTTTCCAGCTTTCCTGTCACAGCTGGATTCAACCCTCAATCAAAATTTTTGAAAGTTCAACCCAACTATGACAGGGCATTGCCTGCTTGTGGTTTAAGTTCGCTTATTACGCTGCCTGGATCTGTGGTCTCCTGATGTCACCCATCAGCTTTCCGGCATCATAGTCTACACCTTTTGTCAGTATCGTGTAGAATATCCTCAGAACCTTACACGCTACCGCTACGACAGACTGCATCTTCTTTAATGGGTTTTCTTTACGTGTCCGGTAATACTCATGTATTGCCCTGAACTCCGCATTCTTCCCAATCAAGGATATCGCTGCTTCATACAGCACATACCTCAGGCGTTTCCTTCCCCTGTAACTGATCCGGCTTTCGCCGTTATGCTTCCCGGAATCATTCGCCACAATCGCATATCCCGCCAGCTTCTGTAACTGCTTTGGGTTGTCAAAACGTCCAATGTCTCCCACCTCCGCAATGAATCCGCTGACTGTTGCCAGGCCGATCCCCTTGATCCCCATCAGTTTATCAACATATGGGAT
>ERZ808028.209-NODE-209-length-58998-cov-7.858183_pt1 | contig 58998 bp, 55 predicted proteins | sample MGYA00380184_ERZ808028 | MGnify/ENA primary metagenome ERZ808028 (study PRJEB31490, sample SAMN06133397) | mouse gut metagenome | isolation source: J8_1 | host: mice | place: China: Chengdu | collected 2015-05 ... | reverse complement strand
CTGGCCGAGTGCATCATCGCCAAAAACCGCCACGGCGAGACGGGCAAGGTGGACCTGCAATGGACCCCCGAGTTTACCACCTTCACCGACATGGAATGGCGGCGGGAAGAGTACTGATATGCCTGCCCATCCCTTACCTTCCGGCCTTCGGGATATGCTGCCCGGCCCCCGGACCAGCTCCCGCTGTTCTTGGCCCCGTTTGTTCTCATGCCCTTCGTCCTGCCGCTCATCGGTATCCTGATGTGGGCCGCCCTGGGCCCGGACACCGATTTTAAGTGGGTGGACCTCCGCTTCCCCGACACTCTGGGCTTCGCCCTCGTTTCGGACAGCTTCTGTGTTGCCGGCCAGACCTGGGGCTGGAACTGGGAGCATGTCCAGCGGTATCAGGTCAGCTATACCTCAAATTTCCACCTAGTGACAGAGATCACGCCGGTTGACTGACCAATAACAATCGACCCGCGGGCGGACGCTGTCCGCCCCTACATAGAAAGGCAGGTCCCGCTATGCTGAGACAGATAGAGCGCTTTATCCGGGAGCAGGACCTGATTCCCCCGGGGTCCGCGGTGCTGTGCGCCGTATCCGGCGGGGCGGACTCGGTGGCCATGCTCCACGTCCTCTGCCGCCTGCGGGACAGGCTGGACTTCACCCTGGCCGCCGCCCACTACAACCACCGGCTGCGGGGGGCGGAGTCCGACCGGGACCAGCGGTTTGTGGAGCAGTTCGTCCAGCTGTGCTGCGGCCGGCACCGGCGGGGCGACGGGACTGTACGGCCCGCCGTCCCCCTGTACATAGGCTCCGGGGATGTGTCCGCCCAGGCCCGCATCCGGGGGACGGGCATTGAGGAGACCGCCCGGGATATGCGCTACGCCTTTCTCCGCCAGGCCGCGGAGGAGGCGGGCGCCCGCTGGATTGCCACCGCCCACACCGCCAACGACAATGTGGAGACCATTTTGTTCCACCTGGCCCGGGGCTCCGGCCTGCGGGGGCTGGGAGGGATCCCGCCCAGGCGGGAGGAGATCATTCGGCCGCTGCTCACCGTGACCCGGCAGCAGGTGGAGGACTATCTGCGGAGCCACTCCCTGCCCTATATGGAGGACAGCTCCAACGCCGGCGACGAGTACACCCGCAACCGCATCCGCCACCAGGTGCTGCCCGTGCTGGAGGACATTTCCCCCGGCTTCGCCGTCCGGCTGGCCGACACCGCCGCCCTTCTGCGGGCGGATGAGGCGTGCCTCACCGCCCAGGCCCGGGCGCTGGCGGACCGGGCCGTGCCGGAGGGGGACGGACTGGCCATCGACAGGGCGGTGATCGCCGGCGCCCCCGACCCCGTGGCCAGCCGCTGCCTCCGGCTGCTGCTGGGCCGGCTGTGGGGAGGGGACCAGAATTGCTCCGCCGTCCACCTGGGCGCCCTGCTGAAGCTGTGCCGGGGGGACGACCCCTCCGGACGGCTGTACCTGCCCCACGGCACCGACGCCCGCCGGGTCTATGAAAGGCTGATTCTGGCACCCCGGCTGGGTCCCGTCCCCCTGGAGGAGCGGGACGTGCCCCTCCCGGGAGGGCTGGAGTGCGGCCCCTGGACGGTCTCCTGCCAGGAGGGGACCTACGGCGGACAGGCCCAGGGGCCCTGGGATTTCTGGCTGGACCGGGGGGCTGTTCAGGCGCTGAGGCTGCGGGCCAGAAGGACCGGAGACCGGCTCACCCCGCCGGGACGGCTGGGCAAAACGGTAAAAAAGTGGATGATTGAAGAGAAAATCCCCCGCTTTCAGCGGGAGGTGCTGCCCGTCTTTGATTGGGACGGCCGTCCGGCCGCCGTGGCCGGCCTGGGCCCCGACCGGGCCTTCGCCGCCCGGGAGGGGCAGAGAGCGTGGCATATTGTTGTGACCATCTCAGAATGAAAGGAAGAAAATTTCCATGTTAGAGAACGATATTCAGGAGATATTATTTACAGAGGAACAGCTGAAAAACCGGGTAAAGGAGATCGCACGGCAGATTACAGCGGACTACGCCGGGAAGGAGATTATGTTTATCGGCATTCTCCGGGGGTCCTTTGTCTTTATGGCCGACCTGTGCCGGGGGGTGGAGCTGCCCTGCACCCTGGACTTCATGTCGGTGTCCTCCTACGGCAGCGGCACCACCTCCAGCGGGCAGATTCAGATCATCAAGGACCTGTCGGAGGATATCACCGGCCGCCACGTGATTGTGGTGGAGGATATTCTGGACAGCGGCAACACCCTCCACTATCTGCTGAATATCCTGGAGCACCGCCACCCCGCCTCCGTTCGCCTGTGCGCCCTGCTGGACAAGCCGGAGCGGCGGGTGAAGCCGGTGGAGCTGCACTACAGCGGGTTTACCATCCCGGACGCCTTTGTGGTGGGCTACGGCCTGGACTATAGTGAGAAATACCGCAATCTGCCCTACATCGGAATTTTGAAGCCCCAGGTCTACGGGGCGTAAAGGCCCCTGCGGAAGGGCGGCTTTACAGGAAAGGATCATGCCTATGAGACGTTTGGGTTCCCGGGACTTTTTCATGCTGCTGCTGTTGGCCATGATGGCGTTTTTTACCTTTTCCGCTTTGCAGCAGGTGAACAGGGGGGACGCCCCCACCTACAGCCAGATCCGCGAGCTCTTTCACCAGGGACGGGTGGAGTATTTTACCCTGGAGGACAGCACGCTCACCCTGACCCTCCGGGGACAGAAGGAGGGGGAGTCTGTCCGCATGGTCTACCAGGTGGCCAGCCCGCTGGTGTTCTACAGCGATATGCGACAGCTCATTGATGAACAGCTGGCCTCCGGGGTGCTGAAGGGCTACGACTATCCGCCCGGGGTGGAGAGCTCCTGGTGGTATGATTTTATCCCCTATCTGGTGGCGGCGGCGGTGCTGTGCCTGTTCTGGTATCTGATGATGCGGCAGAGGAGCGCCGGCGGCGGGGGCTCCGCCCCCGGGGCCGCCCGGTTCAGCCGGGCCCGCACCCGCACCCTGTCCGACCAGGGGAAGAAGGTCACCTTTGAGGATGTGGCCGGGGCGGACGAGGAGAAGGAGGAGCTGCGGGAGATTGTGGAGTTCCTCCGGGACCCCCAGAAATTTACCTCCCTGGGCGCCCGGATCCCCAAGGGCGTGCTGCTGGTGGGCCCCCCGGGCACGGGCAAGACCCTGATCGCCAAGGCGGTGGCCGGAGAGGCGGGGGTGCAGTTTCTGTCCATCTCGGGCTCCGACTTTGTGGAGCTCTATGTGGGCGTGGGCGCCGGCCGGGTCCGGGACCTCTTCGACCAGGCCAAGAAGGATTCCCCCGCCATCGTGTTCATTGACGAGATCGACGCCGTCGGCCGCCGGCGGGGCGCCGGCCTGGGCGGCGGACACGATGAGCGGGAGCAGACCCTGAACCAGCTGCTGGTGGAGATGGACGGCTTTGCCGTCAACGAGGGGGTTATTGTGCTGGCCGCCACCAACCGGCAGGATATTCTGGACCCGGCCCTGCTGCGGCCCGGCCGGTTCGACCGGCAGATTTATGTGGGCCTGCCTGATATCAAGGGAAGAGAGGATATTCTGAAGGTCCACGCCCGGCAGAAGCCCCTGGCCGAGGATGTGGTGCTGAAGGATGTGGCCCGGGCAACCTCCGGTTTTACCGGGGCCGACCTGGAGAATCTGCTCAACGAGGCGGCACTGCTGGCCGCCCGGGCGGACCGGAGGTTTATTACCAGAGCTGACCTCCATGAGGCCATGCTCAAGGTGATTGCCGGCCCGGAGAAGCGCAGCCGGGTGGTCACCGAGCGGGCCAGGAAGCTCACCGCCTACCACGAGGCGGGGCACGCCGTGGTCATCCACGAGCTGGCCACCGCCGACCCGGTCCACCAGATTACCATCGTTCCCCGGGGTCAGGCGGGCGGCATGACCATCTCCCTGCCCCAGGAGGACACGGCATACCAGTCCAAGCAGGAACTGACCGAGCAGATTGCCCGCTGCCTGGGCGGGCGGGTGGCCGAGCAGCTGGTGCTGGGGGATATCTCCACCGGCGCGGGCAGCGATATCCAGCGGGCCTCCGCCATCGCCCGGAATATGGTCATGCGCTACGGCATGAGCGACAAGCTGGGCAGCGTCACCTTTGAGAGCGGCCACGACGAGGTGTTTATCGGCCGGTCCATGGCCCAGGCCAAGAGCTATTCCGAGGAGGTGGCCGCCCTTATCGACGGGGAGGTCCGCTCCCTTATCGACGGCGCCTACACCCGGTGCGAGGATATCCTCACCCGCTGCCGCCAAGAGCTGGAGATTACCGCCCGGTACCTCCTGGACCACGAGGTGATGGAGGGGGAGGTCTTCGCCAAGGTGTTTGACGACCCCCAGGCCGAGGAGCTGGCCCCCTACCGGGAGAATCTGTCCTGAGATTTTTCATTTTTCTTCGGTAATTCGGAAAATTCCCCCTTTACAAATATGCTCAAAGGTGCTATACTAATATAGCGCCTTTGAGATGTGCGTCCGTAGTTCAATTGGATAGAGCGTCAGATTCCGGTTCTGAATGTTGGGGGTTCGAGTCCCTTCGGGCGTGCCATATTAGACAAAACCTGTGTATAGGGTAACTATGCGCAGGTTTTGCTATTTATGCGATGAATAAACAAGTAAGTGTTCTGAATATTGTGCGGAAATAACAACTTAAAGAAATAAAACCATCATGTATTCCTATGTTTACCTCCTGAACGGAGATTTGATATGGGATTTTTTTAATTTTAGACCTGCTAACAAATGTCAAGAGATAACTTGAAGTAAAGTGCTATTTTTACGCGCCGAAAAAGGGTACAGAAAACCAAGCCACCGCCATTGAAATTTTTTGGTACTGGCCTGGGATAATCGGATTCGAGGTTGGATGTTAGGCTTCGAGACTGTCCAGATGCTGCTTTACGGTGGCGTAGTAAATGCGCAGGAGCTTGTTAGCGGAGGCCATCATGTAGACTGCCCTCGACGCGTTTCTTGTCCACGAACTGGTACGGCGGGGAGTCAATACCCGCAAAAGCCACCAGCGCCTTTTTGGAGTGGAAGTGGCCCGAAGCTGGGACACTGCCTGCTCCACCAGGCGCTTGGCAACATCCTTCTTATCCGTCTTGGCTCGCCGCAGGCTGTTGTTCCCGTAGCCGTGTACCAACATGGCGTTCGCCACGGAGACGTAAAAACCGGAATCGTGAAGGAAGCTGGCAACCGGCAAGCTGCCGATTCAATCTATTGGGTGACGCGAACTCTAGGCTCAACCTGCTTAAACCGAACGCTGCAACAAGAGGATGGCTGGCAGTCTGTTTTTCGGACTTCATAGCCCAAGAAAGCGGAGGCCAGCCAGTTACTCCCTTTATTGTAGCTTTGGCACGAGATGGACGAAACTCACGGCTGGCTGCCGTGGGTTCCAACCAAATTATATTGCAATAGGAGGAACGTTTATACTAGAGGACAAACGAAAGGAGTTCTGACAAAGCTGATGGACAAGCAGGGGACGGAAAAGCTTTGGCTCTCTCTGCATCACGCCGGAGTATCAGCGGAAGGGCTATGGGAAAGCGTTGATGGAAACTCCTTCCGGCGGGCAGTTGGGTTGGGCTATGATGTGATCGTCATTTTCGGCAATCCGGTCAACTCTTTTGTAGAGGACGATGAGAAACAGATGGTTTTTGTATGCGATAAGTGACACGATACTAACATGGTGTGAGACGTGGTAAAAAGGGGGGGAAACAAGAAAAAAGACGGCATTCTCTATAAAAAAGTTTCGGCGGCAGACGGCTGGTAGACGTCCAGAAAAAACCGTCGCCAGGACCTGCGGCGCAGGCTTTTGGCGGCGGTTTCGATAAACTTTTGGTAGACGAAACAGACTAGGAAGGACAGGGGATTATATGTTTAGCAGTTAGTATATTTCTCTAGGGTAGCCCTGACCGCGCCCGGCCCGGACAGTTCCTCCAGAAAATAATTTACAACCAGCTCTGCCAAGCCGCACTTGATCAGATCCACGCCGAAGACAGTCTTATTCTCCAGTAAGGGGCGCAGCTTTTCCATTGCCTTCTGTGCAGCGGGCGGCTGCCCCAGAGTAAAGCCGGTGACATAGGGTGTCACCTCCGGCAGCATGGGGTCGGCGCTGAGGGTAAAGGGATTGCCCGCATCATCCACGGCCATCAGGTAGCGCAGCCAGCCCGCAAAAACCAGGGGAATCAGCGTTAGGTCAGAGACAGACAGCTTTTCCGATTCCATATAAGCCTTGATTGTCTCGCCAAAGCGGATGGACAGCTTTTGAGAAGTGTCTGTAGCGATGCGCTGGGGCGTGTCAGGCATAAAGGGATTGGGGATACGAGTCTTCACTACTGTGTCAATAAACTCCCTGGGGTTCAACACACCAGGATTGACCACAACAGGCAAACCTTCTCGGTAACCAATTCCCTCCACCAGGGCCAGCAGTGCCAGGTCCTTCATTTCCTCAGAGATTTTGGTAAAGCCAAGCAGACAGCCGTAAATGGCCAGGGCTGTGTGCAGGGGATTGAGACAGGTACAAACCTTCATCCGCTCCACATTGTTTACGGTGTCCCGGTCGGTAAAGATAACGCCCACATTCTCCAGAGCAGGCCGGCCATTGGGGAATTTGTCCTCAATAACCAGGTATTCGCTCTCCTCTGCGTTAACGAAGGGAGCCACATAGGTGTTCTTGGGGGTGACCACAGGGTCCAAGTCCTCCAGGCCATCCTCCCGCAGGATGGCTTCCACTGAGCTGTCCGGCCTGGGGGTGATCTTGTCGATCATGGACCAGGGGAAGGAAACACGCGTTTCATCTTGGATGTATGTCAGGAACCCCTGTTCCGCCAAACCGTTTTTCACCCACTCCTCCGCAAAAGCGTTTACCGCGGCGGACAGCTTATCTCCGTTGTGAGAGCAATTGTCAGTGCTAACCATGGCGATGGGGGCTGCGCCGGTCCGGTAGCGGGTGTACAGGAGAGAGGCCACCTTGCCGATGTAGCTGGCCGGTTTTTCCGGCCCGGCTGCAAAGTCCGCCGCCACTGTGGGCAGCCGGCTGCCCTTGCCGTCCACCAGGCTGTAGCCCTTCTCCGTGATAGTAAATGTAACCATTTGCAGGGAGGGATTGGCAAAGATTTCTTTCAAACGGTTAAATTCCGCTTCATTGCCAGAATCCAGGATACAGGATTCTGCAATACTGCAGATAACGGTCTTTTCCACTCCGCCGTCTGCCTTCAGGGTTACCAGCACAGACAGATTGTCATGCTCCCGGTATTGCTTCTCTACGATCTCATAGTCAAAGCCCTCCACTACCGTAAGGCCGCGGTCCATTTTTCCCTGATCCAGCATACGCTGGGCCAGATTGGCCTGAAAGGCACGGAAGATATTCCCAGCACCGAAGTGGACCCACACCGGATTTTCCCGGGTGGCGGCTTCCATCTTTTCCCGGTCAAAGACCGGAAGAATATAGTCCGCGTCGCGCCACGGCTTCGGGTCTGACAAACCGGCTTTGCTCAGCTTCATTGTGATCCCTCCCTCTGATGGGACTTTTCAACGGCCTCCCAAAGCCCGTTGAGATAGGCGGCGCCCAGGGCCCGGTCGTAGAGTCCATAGCCAGGCATAGCGGTCTCATCCCAAATCATTCTGCCGTGGTCCGGGCGGATTGGTCCGTCAAATCCCGTCTCATAGAGGGCCTTTATCATCTCATACATGTCGAAGGTTCCGTCGGAGGAGAGGTGGGCGGATTCCTCAAAGTCATAGTTCTCTCTGGAACAGTCATTGAATTTCAGGTTGCGCACATGGGCAAAGTGAATGCGGCCCTTAAGTGCGCGGATCATATGGGGCAGATCGTTGTCCAGATTGGTCCCATAGGAGCCGGAGCAGAAGGTAACGCCGTTATGCACGTCGTCTACCGCCGCCATCAGGCGGAGAATCCCCGCCTCGCTGTTGATGATACGGGTCAGGCCAAAGACGCTCCAGGCGGGGTCGTCGGGATGGATGGCCATCTTGATGTCGTATTGATTGCACACAGGCATAATGGCCTTGAGGAAGTACACCAGGCTTTCAAAGAGCTTCTCGCCGTCGATGGACTGATACATTTCAAAAAGCTCCTGTACCTTGGCCATGCGCTCCGGCTCCCAGCCGGGCAGGACTGTTCCGTTGGACATCTTCTCCATAGAAGCGGCCATATTCGCCGGATCGATGGCGTCGATGGCCTTCTGGTTGTAGGCCAGAACGGTGGAGCCGTCCGGACGGACCCGGGCCAGTTCAGTCCGTGTCCAGTCAAACACAGGCATGAAGTTATAGCACACCAGGTGAATATCCTCCTTGCCCAGATTCTCCAGAGTCTTGATGTAATTGGCGATATACTGGTCCCGGTCGCTGTCCCCGACCTTGATAGAGTCGCAGACATTGACGCTTTCGATGCCGGAGATATGCAGGCCAGCCTGCTCCACCTCGGCCTTCAGGGCGCGGATTGCCTCGGGAGTCCATACCTCGCCGGGTGTGGTATCGTAGAGGGTGGTGATAACCCCGGTAACCCCGGGAATCTGCCGGATCTGCTTCAGGGTAACGGTATCAAACTTGGAACCGTACCAGCGCATTGTCATTTCCATATTATCTGCTCCTTTCCAGCTTACGCAAAGGTGAGAACTACCTTGCAGGCGCCGCTTCCAGGATCGGCAAGGGTGTCAAAGGCCTTCTTATATTCCTCAGCGGGGAAAATGTGGGTGGTCAGCATATCCACATGGTCCAGCTTCTGAGGCAGCAGCTCCACAATCTCCGGGAATTTTTGATACTGGTGACGAGTACCTAGAATGGTCAGCTGTTTGGCGTTGACCGTCTTGAAGTCTACCGGGATAGGCTCCTTACCAAAGGTCATGGGAACGAAGCGGCCCGCCGGAGAGAGCTGATCCACCGCGTGGGCAATGATGGCGGGAACGCCAGCGGCGTCAAAGATTACATTGACTCCCTCCCCCTCTGTCAGGTCGCTGATAAACTGATCCAGGTCCTGTTTTATGGGATTTACCGGATAGTCCAGGCCAAAAGCCTTTGCCATTTCCAGACGCTTTTCATTCAGCTCGGAGATGATGACCTTGGCACCTTTGCTCTTGGCCACATCGGCCACAATCAGACCAATGGGACCGGCACCATGGACCAGTACCAAATCGCCTGGCTGCACATCGCCCCGGCTGGTGGCCTGGGCGCCGATGGTGTACGGCTCACACAGGGCCGCCTGCTGGTAGGTCATTTTGGAGGCGTCAAACTGATAGACCTGGGAGCGGGGCATAACCACATATTCCTGGAAGATGCCGTCCACAATGCAGCCCAGCACCTTCAGCTCCCGGCAGACATTGTGGTGCCCGGTGCGGCAGGCGTAGCACTTGCCGCAATACCTGATCGGTTCAAACACAACGCTGTCCCCGGCCTTCAGGTCGGATACGGCCTGGCCGGTCTCTACGATTTCACCGGAGGCCTCATGGCCCAGCACCACAGGGTATTTGGCAAAGGGATTGGTGCCGTGATACACATGGACGTCAGACCCACAGATACCGGCGGCATGGACCCGCACCAGCACCTGATCCGGCGCTGTGATCTGAGGCATGGGGCGGTCCTCCATCACCATGTCCATAGCGCCGCGCATAACAATTGCTTTCATGATAAATTCCCTCACTTTCTCACTACGCTTTGGCAGCAATCTCCGTCAGATTCCGGGACAGGAGAGGAAGCCGCCGTCCACGGCGATAACCTGCCCGGTGATATAGCCGGAGATTGTATCGTCCGCAAAGAATTTCAGCGCGCCCACCAGCTCCCTGGGATCGCCCAGGCGTCCCATGGGGGTACGGTGGATCACATTATAGTACCGCTGGGTATAGGACCCGTCGGGGTTGACATACATGTCATGGTTCAGGGGAGTCAAGAAGTAGCCGGGGGCCACCGCGTTCACCCGTACCTTGCCAAATTCATTGGACAGGTAGTTGGACAGCCACCTGGTAAAGCTGTCCACCGCCGCCTTGCTGGAGGCGTAGGCGGGAACCATGGACAGGGCGTTGTAGGCCGCCATGGAGGTGATGTTAATGATGGAACAGCCTTCCCGGCCCACCATGCCTACCGCAAAGACCTCACAGGCGGTAACGGTGCCCAGCCAGTTGACATTCATCACCCGGGCCAGCCTGGTATTATCCAGATTGAACAGGGTCCGCTTACGATCAATCAGGGCCTGACGGGCGGTGTCGGGGTCTTTGGCATCCCGGTCCAGCACAGCTGTGACGGTGTCGGACTCATCTCCGGCGGCGTACGCCTCTGAGGTAGTCTTGGCCAGGGGATCCTGAATGCCGGCGCAGTTGATGAGGACATCATAGTCCCCAAGCTGCCTCTGAATTTCCGCCCGGGCCGCCTCCAGAGAGGCCTTGTCGGTCACGTCCGCAGATACGGCTATAGCTCTGCCACCCGCCTGGGTAATGGAGTCGGCAGTTCTGCGGGCCGCCTCCAAGTCAAAATCCAGTACGGCGATGGTGCAGCCGTCAGCGGCCAGTTCCCTGGAGAAGGTACTGCCCAGTCCGCCGCCGGCGCCGGTGATTACAATAGTTTTGTTCAACATATGAAAGCCTTCTTTCTTTCTATCGTTAGCCGAACAGGCTGGGAATAAACAGGGTAATAGGCTCTATAAAGGCCACCAGCAGCAGGATAATCAGGCTGGTGATGAGGAACGGTATGTTGGCCTTAAAGGCCTTGGCACTGGAAATATGACCAATCTGCGCGGCAGTGACCACGCACATGCCGACCGGCGGGGTTGTCAGGCCGATCATCAGGTTCAGGATGGCCATCAGGCCGAAGTGAACCGGCTGCATACCGACCGCGGTGGCCACGGGGAGCAGGACAGGGAAGGTAATCAGGACCGCCGCCAGAGATTCCATAAACATACCGACAAAGAGCAGGACCACATTAATCAGCAGAATGACGGCCACACGGCTGTCCGTGATGCTGAGAATGGCCTCGGCCACCATTTGGGGAATGCGCTCGTTGGTCAGGATAAAGGCGAACACATTTGCCAGTCCGATTAGGACGACGACGCTGCCGCAGGAGATCATGTTGTCGGCGATGATCCGGGGCACGTCGGTAAACTTAATCTCGTGATAAATAAACACGCCCACAATCAGGGAATAGACACAGGTGACAATAGAGGCCTCGGTGGGAGTGAAGACGCCGGAAAGGATGCCTCCCAGCAGAATCAGGGGCATAAGCAGCGCCCAGATGGCGCTCTTGGTGATTTTCCAGCGCTGGTTCCAGGAGGACCGCTCGTGTTTGGGGTAGTTGCGCTTTTTGGAGATTAGATAGGTGGGAATGCACAGGCCCAGGCCCAGCATGATGCCTGGGATGATACCAGCCTGGAACATGGAGCCGACGGAGATGCTTACGCAGGAGCCTGCGATAACCATGGGGACGCTGGGCGGAATGATAGGACCGACCACAGAGGAGGAGGCGGTGACCGCTACGGAGAAGTCGCTGTCATAGCCGTCCTCCACCATAGCGGGGATGAGCATGCCGCCCAGGGAGACTACGTCGGCGATGGCAGTGCCAGAGATGCCGGCGAAGATCATGGATGCTACAACGTTGACTAGGGCGAGGCTGCCGGTGATATGTCCCAGAAACGCATTGCAGAAATCCAGAATCCGCTTGGTAATGCCGCCGCCGTTCATCAACGCACCGGCCAGCATAAAGCCCGGGATGCACAGCAGAGTGAAAGAGTCCATGCCGGCGTAGAACTTCTGGGCCAGCACGGCCAGGTTCATGTCGGAGGTAAACAAATAGAACATTGCCGCCCCGCCTAGGGAGTAGGCGATGGGCACATTGAGCAACAATAAAATCAGGAAAATAACAAACATCATGCCGATCATGCTTCATTCCCTCCTCTCAGCTTTTTCACATTGCGCCAGATGTCCAATGTGCCGCAAAGCACGGTGAGGGTAAAGATTACCAGGGGAACCACATAAAACAGCCCCAGGTTAATCTGCAGGGAGGTGGATTTGGACACCTGACCCACGCCAAAATACAGATTGGCCTGGGGGATGCCCACCACCGCTACCACAATGATTACAAGGTCAACAAAGATGTCCAGAAGCACCCGGGTCCGGCCCTTCAGCCTGCCGGCGATTACGTCAATGGACGCATAAGAGTGGTACAGGATAGCCCAGGGGGCGCCCAGCATGACCGTGTACAGGAAGAACAGGCGGGTCATTTCGTCCGTCCATGGGGCGGTCAGCACTTCGGGGGGCGTGTAGCGGGCAATGATCTGTACCAGCACGCAGAAGCTTACGATTCCAAAGAGAATCGCCAGCAGCGCACGTACGATCTTGTCGATTACGCTTATCAATTTTTCCATACAAACCTCCAGATACAATTCATCGGGTTATCCTTCTTTTAAGTCCCAATTCTTTTTCGCGTTCCCGCCCCTCCACGGGGGGCGGGAACACGAAAAAATATTTTCAGCTTGAGGAACACAAAAACGAATTGGAAATCTTTCACAGAGAGAGGGTCGCTTTCACTGCTGCCAGGTGAAGCGGCCCTCTCTCAGGTGAAGTTCATGTCCGTTGAGGCCGGCAAACTTCTCGCAGTTTAGTTGTTGGAAGCAGACAGCTCACGAATCTTCTCATACATGTCCAGCAGGCCGTTACCCTGGTCCTCCAGGAACTTCTGGATAGTGGGCATCATGGCCTCAGAGATGGCATCGCGATTCACGTCCTCGTTGATGATCATGCCCGCCTCCTCGCACTTCTGGCGGTACTCATCCTTGTGGGCGTAATAGTAGTCGTTGGTCCACTGCTGCATCTCTTCACTGGTCTCATTCAGCCAGCCCTTCATCTCGTCATCCAGACTGTTGTACAGGTCGGAGTTGATAACATTGAGGATGGTGGAATAGACGTGGTTGGTGACGTTTACATACTTCTGAACCTCATAGAAGCTGTTGTCGTAGATCATGTCGTAGGGGTTCTCCTGCATTTCCACGACGCCCTGGCTCAGCGCGTTGAAGGTTTCGCTCAGGGCGATGGAGGAGGTAATAGCGCCGGCGGCGTTCCACATGTTGGTGTGCAGTACGTTGCCAGACATGCGCATCTTGCGACCGGTCATGTCAGCGGGCGTGTTGATGGGCACGTTAGAGGTCAGCTCACGAGGACCACGCAGCTGATACCACAATACGTGGAACTTCTGATCCTCAAAATCCTGAATGATCTGCTTGCCCACGTCGCTCTCGATCATGGCCTGCACATCCTCCTCGGAGTCGTAGGCCCAGGGGGCCTCCAGCAGGGTGGCGCTGGGGGCGTAGCCGTTGAAGGAGCCGCCGGTCATGGTCATGGAGGTGGTGCCCACCAGCATGCCGGCCAGGGAGTCAGCTTCGGAACCGGAGGTGCTGGAGGGGTAGATTTCCACCTGGAAGCGGCCGCCGGACTTCTCCTCCAGGCGGTTTTTGAACTCGGTGGCCGCCAGACCCCAGGGATGGTCCAGGGAGACCGTCAGGTCGTACTTCAGGGTCACAGTCTCGCCGGCGGGAGCGCCGTCGCCAGAGGTAGTCCCGGTGCCGCCACTGGAGGCAGAGGTCTGGGTGCTGGGCTTGCTGTTGCAGCCGGCTAGCAGGGTTGTGGCGGTAGCGGCCGCCAGCAGCATCGCAATCAGTTTCTGTTTCTTCATAGTTTTTTCCTCCTTTTATTTTGACGCCATCTTTTCTATGGTGGTGCGCCTGCTGAATCAAAGTTTTTAAATGTATACCAGATAACTTACTGATTTAGAAGGTCCGAATCCGATTGATGCAGGTGTTGTAATCATCCTGCTGGAAAAACAGCTCCTGCTTCCCCAAAACAAATCCTTCAATACCACAATTGTGGTAAAGATCGTGGATTACTTCCCGGGTAGCCCCTCCGTCCAGCACAATGTGGTAGGACAAGCCGCGCTGTATGCGGTATTCGTTTGCCTGGATAAATTTGTCTTTGGTATACAACATGAAATCTCGCCCGGCAAAGCCGGGATTGACCGACATAATCATGAGGTAATCCGTAATCGGAAGCAAATCCTTCACGCTTTCCAGTGAGGTGTTAGGGTTGAGCACCAGGCCTGTCTTTTTTCCCTGCTGCCGGATCAGGTCCAGCGTGGCGGAAACGATCAGTTCCGATTCCGGATGTACATAGATAATGTCCGCGCCGGCTTGTGCAACTCTTTCAATATATCGGTGCGGATTCATTACCATCATGTGACAATCAACCAATTTATGGCTGCCTTGGTCGGTCACCCGGCGGACTAACTCCAGTTCCTGGATGGAACAGGCGAAGTTGTTGACGAAGGTGCCATCCATGATGTCCACGTGGTAGATGTCCATGTCCGTCTGATCCAGCTTCTCAAGCTCACTCCGAATGTTGTCCAGGGGGAGATTGAATACCGAGGGGCACAGAAGCATTTTTTGCGGCATTGGATTCTCTCCTTTCGGCTATAAACTTGTATACAAGTTCTTCTGTTATTGACAATACTATATTTCTGTGATAATTGCAAGTAAATTTTGCGTTAAGATAGTATTTTTGTCTAATTTGTATATTATGTGCGATAAAAATTGTGCATACTACTAAAGTATGGGAGCGAGTACATAAAACAGTTCCATTTTTCGCGAATTTGTTATATGATATACATGCTCACTTCCACTATCACGGGCAGCGCGGCACGATGTGCCCTGGAATACCCCCTATATTCCACCGCTGCCAAATTTTTGCGAGGTCAATACTATGGTAAATCCAAATGTTACCCTGGCCAGCGAAATTTACCACAAGCTCTGGGCCAAGATCAGCACCCTGGAACTGAAGCCCGGGGAACGGCTGAGCGAATCAGGCATCGCCCGAAGCTTCGGCTGCAGCCGTGTCCCTGTGCGGGAGGCCATCCGCCTGCTGGTATCCAACGGAGCGCTGGAGGTCCTCCCCCAGCGCGGGAGCTTTGTGACCAAAATTGATACCAAGCAGATGGAGCAGTTTCGCTATCTCCGCGAGGTGCTGGAGACCCGGGTGGTGCTCCAGGGCTTTGACAAGGGGCTGCTCAACCCCCTCGTCCCTTTCATGTGGTCTCTGATTGAGCGGCAGAAAAATTATCTGGCTCTGAACGACTTTATCCGGACGCTGGAGCTTGATAATGAGTTCCACCGTATTTTCTACTCTGTTGATAACAAGGAATTTGTGCTGGAGCACACCGGCGAGCACGAGATACACTACTACCGCGCCCGCCTGCTGTCGATGGAGCTGGAGCCACGGAACATGATTATTCACCAGCACCGGCAAATTGTGGAGGCCATTGAGCGCTGTGACCGGGCCGGCCTGGAGCAGGCGCTGATCTCCCACTTTACCAATGTCTCCAACGTCCTGCTCGACCCCTCGCTGGTGGAGGAGGAGTACCGGACCTATCTGCGCTAAGGAGGTTATATGACGCCGACACAGCTTGCTACCGTCCTCTTTTTGGCCTTTGTGCTTGTAATCCTGCTCCCGGTCTACCGCAGCCGGCGGAGGCGGGGGGATAAGCCCTTGCTCTCCCGCCTGATGGGCCGGCAGAAGGACAAACCGGTCCCGCCGAAGATCGCCGGCCGCCAGGCGCGCAACGGCACCAAATCCGACCTGCTTGTTACGGCCAGCATGGTTACCAAAGCGGCGACACAGAATAAATGGTTTGTCATTATGCCCGGCTTTGTGGCTGTCAACGGCGAGAAGGCCACGCTGAGCGGCATTATCGTGACGCGGCAGGGTTTGATTGCCTTCAAGTGCTACGGGTTTGGCGGGCAGATCATTGCCGGGGCGGACGGGTGGCGGCAGGTCATAAACGGTGATGAGAAGGTGCTGCCCGATATCCGGAAGGACTGCAGGAAGCAGGAGAAAATCCTTGCCCAGGTGCTGGCCCGATGCGGGCTGGAAATGCTCCCCCTGCAGGTCCACGCCGTTTTTACCACCGTCGGAACCGACCTCTCTCAGGCGGATGGCGCCCTGTGCCTCTCACGGGATGGCTTTGCTGAGTTTTTGCAGTCCGGGGAAAATACCCGGGATGCCGGCCTGAATCCTCAGGAGACCGGCCGCCTGATTTCCCACTTCGTGGAGCGGCAGTGACCACCGGCCTTCGCAAAAAATCCTCAGATTCCCTTATAAATCTGAGGATTTTTTCTTCCAAAAGGGCGCATAACGCCCTCTTTTCCACCAAATATATGCAAACGTACCACCTCCCCCCTTTCCTGCCAGGGGTGGAAGGAGGCAACAACATGCCAAGTAATTTTACGCAGCACTATCAGTTCTCCCAGCGGGAGAGGAACGACAAGGTCCTTATGGAGGACTTTAACGTCGGCAACGCCAGGCTTGACCCATACCTAGCCCAGAAGACGAATCCCCACTTGGCATCTGTGGTTCCCCAGATGCTCTTAAACTGCTCCAGGGTACCGGTCTCATTATCCCACCAAGCTTTCAAGTTCCTCGGTATCCAGGTCACCGGTCACGAGCGTGATAGTGCCCTTGATGCTGATGGTGGTGCTGCTCAGAGAGGCGGTCACGCTCTTGGACACCTTGTCCTCAAGGCCGGTGAACTTAGGCGCGGTATCGGCCTCGTAGATGGCGCGGATTTCCTCGTTAGTGCCGGTCTGCATGGTAATGGGGCATTCATTTTTAGTAGGACCGGCGGGAACATTGGACGCGAAGGTGCTGCTGTTTACATCGGAAGCGTTGCTGCCAGCGGTAAAGGTCTTGTCGCCGGTAACGGTATCGCCGGTGGTGCCGGTGATGGTCGTATGGACAGCAGGGTTGACCTCAGTGCCAGTGCCGATCTTCACCTCAAAGCCGGCCACGACGTCGTTTGTGGTCACGGCGGCGATGCTGGACATGTCAGTGTCCGTGGGAACCTCCATGCTGCCCTTCTGCAGGTTCAGAGTGCTGCAAGTCAGGGAAGCGAACTCCAGCTTGCCGGCCTTGCCAGCGGATTGAAGGGCTTTGTCTCTGTGGAATCTACTTTTTTCGGCGGAGAACACCGGTATCTGGATCTGTTCAGCATTCATGTGTCCGAGGAACTGCGGGGCTCCGGTATTGGTTCGGCGCTTTTCAATACCGCAAAGGTTTGGGCCAGCACAAGCAGAGCAAAAAACTATACATCTCCGCCCATTCCGCTGTAGAAACCTAAGCGTTTTATCGGAAATTAGGCTGTATGGGCACAAGGTTCCTGGATAAGAGGCATGTCGAGGCAGAGCCGTCCGGCTGCCAACTGGAGTATGAGTTGTAACAGTAGGGGGGACGTCCCGGGTGGGCCGTCCCCCTGTTCGGTTTATAGCGATAGGTAATCCTCTGCTTTTACCTTAGCCGGAGCCAAGGCAGTCAGAGAGGATTTTCTCCCTTTACACCGTGCGTGCGACTTTCACCGCACATGGCGTTCCATCCTGTCGTGGATTCCCACATGGTAGAGACGTTTGAGTAGGATGCGGTGGTCAATTTCGTTGAAGTATTTGCTGATGCCGCCCACTACAATCCAGTGATAACCTGTGGTATGCACCAGGTCTGTGACCCTTTCCAATGCTTGATGGGTGTCTCGCATGGGACGCATAGCGATACGGTTCTATGACACAAAAACCGTTAGGAAAAAAGCGGAGAAATGACGAAAACAGGCAAGAATAAAAGGACAGTGACACATGGCGGCCAGAAAAAGTTTGCTTACAAATTCCATGACACGCTATCTATATCCACACGTTAAAAATCCGTTTTTGCTAGTATGTTTTCCCACGTTTAATAGTAATGAACTTGAAAATGAGGTAGAACAAACAGGAAATATAGTAACAGTTGCACTGAAAGGCGTTCCGGAAGGAACGTCTTTTTATGTCTGAAAAGGAGAATTAAATCATGGCTTCTGGAACATGTTTTGATTATTATTATGGCGGCGAAAGTGATCAATTTCCATTTTACCGCATTCCTCAACAGCTTATTGCGAGTAAGGACTTTCAGCACGTGTCCGCTGAGGCCAAACTGCTATACGGGCTTCTGCTTGACCGAATGGATCTGTCCGCCAAAAATGGCTGGTACGATAAATTGGGGCGCGTATATATTTATTTTACGTTGGCAGAAATACAGGAAAATCTGAACTGTGGGCATGACAAAGCAACAAAATTGCTGGTGGAACTGGATACCCCAAATGGCTGCGGACTGATTGAATGCGTGAAACAGGGACAAGGTCATCCTGCCAAAATCTATGTCAAACGATTGGTCTTTGGAGCAAGATCAGTATAATTCTTCACAATATCGTTACGCCTTCTAAGCAGCAGTCAAGACTTCTGATTTTCGGAAGTCCTGGCTGCGGAAAATTCGCACTTTAGACCGCTGATTTTCCGCAGCAATCTATACTAATAGAACCATACTTACTTATCTATATCAATCAATCCATCAATCAAGAGAGCGCATCAGCCGCAATCTGGATAGATGGAATAGATAGATTTGATGTAAAAAAGAGCTGAGGAACGAAAAAATGGTATGGAATATGAGGACAAGACCTATTCGCTCATGTCTAATACAGCAGGTTTTTTGTAGGAAACACAACGGCGCGGACAGCGCCGTTGTCCCAGCAAGTATGGAATTTTGACAGCAAAATTCCACTTGTTAGGGGAACCCCCTAAACCCCCTCCGTCCGTGGAGTGCATACCGCCATTGCAAAGCGTGTTCCCCCTTGTGCCAAAAGAGTAATCCGCCGCTCGTCCCCCGTCAAGGCCGGGCGATTGCGGAGCAATCGCCCGCGAGCCGGCCAGTCTGCCGACTGGCCGGACCTTGACAGAGGACGACCTGTGGATTGTTTTGTCACCAAGGGAGGAATACGCACTAAAAGCCGCTTGACAGCGGCTTTTACTATCCTGGGAATGAGCGGGCTTGCTGAAAGCGTCAGTATCCCTCCTGCCTTCCTCGCCGAAAGCCATGGAGCGGTATAGGAAATACATCTTGATTTGAGACGCATTTCGACAATGGCAGAAACCGCTGTTTGTTTTCCGCAGAGCCAGCGCCCCGGCATTTGATTTCAATGCAGATTTGTTCGCTGGGAATACCGTCGAAAAATGCGTCTCAACTTGAGACGCATTAAAAACTGCCATATTCACGGCTGACTGGTATCCTGCACAAAACGTACAACATCGCTGGGGGAGCAATCCAATATCGTACACAGCTTCTCCAGAGAGAGCATGGTTATGTTTTTGTTCTTTTTCAGCCAATCCAGGGTGCGGCGGTCTACTCCGGCCTGAATGAGCGCATATTGCGTTACGCCCTTCTTTTTCATCGTGTCCCACAAAGGGCTGTAATCGACCACCCTGCCGCCCCCTTTTGAATAATACCTTCATTATAGGATAGCCAAAAGATTTTGGATATTGCACATATATGTGCAATATGGTATGCTATGAACCGGAGGATATAGCAGAGTGTGAGCGCATTAAGGCCCAGGCAGATAGGGGGCTTGCGATTGTGAATGTCACCTAAATAAAAATGTATCTCCCAGGAGAGACGCATCCCCAGAGTTGTTTGCCCTTTTGTATGGGAAAATGGCCTGTTCACACGGGCGGCGTTGGTTATTCACGCCCCCACATGGGTCATCGGCGCCAAATCGTAGACAAACGATTTTTTATCGCTATAATGAGACTTATATCTGCATTTTAAGAGAGGTGATCCATCAACATGATAGAAAAAATTTCGGCGGAAAATGCGTGCGAGGCCGCCCGTTACATTATGACGGAATACTATCGTTTGAATGTCGAACCGTTCTTTTCTGTTCTGTCTCAAAACTGCGTATGGATACTTCCGGGCGGACAGATCGTGATCGGAGCGGAAGCGATACGGGCGATGTTCCAGGACGGCTTTATCATGCCTCCGTTTCAGGCCGAGGACGTGGAGTTTGATCTTCTGAACACAGGCAGCCCGGAGCAGATCGGGGTGTTCGGCACATACTCCCTGTTCTCCGACGTGGAATCGGAAATGATACTGGCGGGAAAACAGCGCGTCACGATGATGTTTCGGAAAGAGAAGGACGGCTTCCGTCTCTATCATCTTCACGCTTCCAACGAGTGGGATGAGCTGGCCGAGGGCGAGATATTCCCCGTGCAGATCAGCCGCCAGACCTATTACTACGTTCAAAAGCTCTTACAGGAGAGCGGGCAGGCCCCCAACCGCCGCATTATCATCAAAGCGGAAAACGCCACCTATTCTTTCGACCCGGATATGGTTCTGTATGTGGAGGCCATCGGCAAAGTGTGTACGGTTTACATGATGAACCGTACCATGGTGATACGCCAGCCCATCACGGCCCTTGAAACGCAATTCCCGAAGCAGTTTTGCCGCATACACCGCAGCTACCTGGTCAACTGCCGGTTCGTTCTCCAGGTGGAGCGGTACGCGGTGACGCTGATAAACGGCACGGTCCTGCCCATCCCGGCGAAACGGTACATGGAGGTGCGGGAGGAGATTACCACCCTGATAAAGTAAACCAAAAATGAAAATCAGAAGTATATCGGCAAGGGGGACCCCCTTGCCCCGCAGGGTTCCCTGCGGGGTGAAAGCCCCTCTGCCGGACAGGAGGAAATGATGAGAAGCTGGAAACAACGGCTGTGGAGTCTGCTGCTGTGCGGGGCGATGCTGCTCACCCTGCTCCCGCCCCCCGCGCTGGCGGAGGAGCCGGAAGATGGAATATCATATGTAGATGGAAATGGTGTGTGGCAGACGATCCCCATAAATAGGGTTGAAATGCTCGATAGCAATAACACGGGAAATTTGGAGTTGACTGTCGGGCAGTTTTATTTTGTCAAGGAGCACGAGACGCAGCTGGCGGTCATGCTCTGGCGGTATGTTGACAGTCCCGCCGCCACCAGCAAGGAGCTGTATTTCAGCGATGAAGGCGAAATCGGCGGCTACGCCCTGGATGCCATCCGCTGGGCCGTGGAGAACGGGATTTTGAACGGCTACGGCGACGGGCGGTTAGGCCCCCAGGGGCAGGCCACACGGGCGCAGGTGGCGCAGATGTTGAAAAACTTTATTGAGAACCAGGAGGTAAACACTTGAAAAAACTCGCAATCCTTTTTGCGCTGGCCCTTTGCGTGGCGCTGGCGGGCTGTAATCAGCCCGCCCCGCCCCAGGGCGGCGGACCCTCGCAGGAATCCTCTAACAGCGTGACAACTCCCCCAGTGGAGGAACTCCCCACCCCAACTCCGGCAGACGAATCCACTGACCCGACACCCGCAGAGGGTGAGCAGACGGCCACACTTTACATCGGCACCAAGGCCGGGGGCTTTGCCGAGTACCCCATGATCTACGAGGGGGAGCTGACCCCGGAGAAGCTGATTCAGGGTATCGCTGACCTGACCGGCTGGAACTTGACCCTTGCGGAAGATGTTATCAGCGGCAAGGGCGGCATGAGCGTGTGCCTGTCCGGCGAATCGTCCTTGTTCACCGGCCCGCCCGACCCGCAGAAAGAGGAATTTCATGTATACGATGTGGGCCAGCTTGCGGAGACGATTTTGGACAGCATCCAGAAAACCTTGCAGGAGGGCTTCACTCTGGAGGGCGGCGACCCAGACGCGCTGGATATTTGGTACTACATGGAGGGGGATCAGCCGTTAGAGCTTCCCATCCTGGGCCTGTCCTGGCCCATTGACCAGTCCTATCAGTGGGCGGGAGCGGAAACGGAATAGCTCCTGCCATTAGAGCAAAAATTGTAATTCTCTAAAAGACGCATAGTGCCACAAAAGCGGGACGGTGTTTTTCCGTCCTGCTTTTCTTATGTTTTTTTCGCAAAAGCTGTCGAAATGTGTCTCAAGTAGGAGCTATTGACAAAATAGCGGCAAGGATGCCCCTAATATGATATAATTAGAAATAAGAGGGGGCGTGAGAAATGCAGCTAAAGTATCACATGGTGACAATCGAAGATTTGGTGCCGGAAGATCATTTTTTGCGGAAGTTGGAGAAGTCACTGGATTGGTCATTTGTGTACGAGGAGACCACGAATCTGTACAGCCGTAGATACGGCCGCCCGCCCATCGACCCGGTGGTAATGGTAAAATATCTGTTGGTTGGCTTTTTGTACGGCATCCCATCGGAGCGTCAGATTGAGCAGCGGTGTGCAGACAGCAACGCATTTCGCTGGTATCTTGGCATCGACTTGGATGAACGGGTGCCGGATCACAGTACGATTTCCCAGCTGCGCCGAAGGAAGCCCGGCTTCCGCAAGGTGTTCCGGCGACTGTTTGAGGAAGTAGTGCGGCAGTGTGTGGAGAAAGGGCTTGTAAGCGGGAAGCTCATGGCAACGGATTCCACTCATGTGAAAGCGAACGCGTCCCGCGCTTCAGAGTACCTGCCAGAGGTGTGGGAGGAGCCGGGGGCTTACTGGGAGCGGCTGGATGCCTATGAGGAGGAAGGGCTGGCCGAACTGGAGCGCCGAACCGGGAAGCGGCGGAAGAAGCGGTTGAAGCAGATCAAAAGGGACAAACGGCGCAGTCATAAACGGGTCAGCCGGACAGACCCGGAGGCCGGCCACATGAAGCGCCCCGGCAAGCCAAGAGGCCAGTATTATCTCTCCCACCAGACCACAAATACAGACTGCGGTATCATTACTGGCGTGACCGTAACGCCGGGAGATGTGTACGATTCGGTTCCGTATTTGAAGCAGTTAGAACATATCCATCAGAACGTAATTCCCATCCAGGCCGCGGCCGCAGACTCGGCCTATGACTTCCCCTTGGCCCACCGGGTGCTGGAGGAGCATGGCATCGCTTTCTTTGTCCAGCCCCAGTCTGCCCATGACCGTACCAATGTGGAGTTGAAACGGGAGGTGTTTTCCTATGATGCTGGACAGGACACCTATATCTGCCCCGCTGGGAAACAGCTGCGGCTGAATACACTGCACCGCAGTGCCAGCGGGTTGTATTGGCTCTATCAGGCGGACAAAAGGGACTGCAAAGCTGTCCGCTGCGGGAAAAGTGTTTGAGCGAGAATGACAGGTGGGGTGCCAGAAAGTTGGAACACAGTTATTTTGCATCCCAGCGGCAGCGGCATCTGGCCCGCAGACATGACGCTGATTACAGGGAAACTCTGAAAAAGCGGCAGATCTGGTGCGAGGGCACGTTTGCCGCCCAAAAGTGGGGCCACAATCTGACACGCGTCTTACGACGAGGCTTAGGGGCAGCAGAGGATCACTGCCTCCTTTCCGCTGTGGCCTTGAACCTCAAAAGAATGATACGAGCTACGACTTGACGCCAGAGGGCGTCTTTTTTGTTGCCCTCAGCACAGTGCGCTTGAATATTTGGATTCTTTGTCAACAGGCCCATTGCATTCTCACATTTGTCATACTCCCCGCGGGCCTCACCGTTTTTTCCGGTAAGGGCCTGCATCGCCTTCACCAGCTCCTGAAGCCGGCTCAGGTCATCCCGAACAGCCGCCGAAAAGGCCTGCTTGGCGGGTCCGTCCCACATAGGCAAGCGCCTGCCTGGGGTCAATCTCGATAGCGGCGGTGAAGGCGATAATGGCCTCCTCATAGTTGCCCTTCGATAAGTACCGCAGACCCAGGTCGTACTGCTCTTGCCAGGTCAGCCCCTCCGCGCTGCTGGCTTGTCCGGCTGTGTCCTGCCCGCAGGCGCACAGGGACAGCAAAAGGGCGCATATCGTCAAAAACGTCACAATTCTCTTTATCATACGTTAAATCCCCTTTTCAAAGTCTGGTACCAGTTCAAAATCTTCCAGATTCAGCAGCGTCCAATAGTAATCTGCCGCAGCTATAGAATAGACGGGAATTACAATACAAAGCTGTCCATCCTTATTGAGGAACGGAATAGCTTGGTCAATATTCTCCTGCGCAATCGTTCTTTCAAGCTGTGTGTTAAATAGTTCCGCATAGTATGGATCAAAATTCTCCATCCAAGAAGGATCTTCTGGAAATCCGCTCCAGAAGCTTGAACCAGCCGCTTCTTTAACCCGTTCCCGGTAGTCAGAACTGGTAAATCCAGCTGCCTGATACACCTTTCGGTCTGACAGCTCTTTGCCAGTCGAGACTGACACATTGTAGACATAGAAATCTGTCCAGGCCCAATCCCACGGATCACATCGAATACAGAGTGAGAGTATATCTTCATTGACAGCCCATTGATAAGAAATACCGTTCCCTACAGAGCCGCCTTGCAGCACCGTCTCCAATGTATTCTGAACAGTGTTATCGTATAATTCTGCCCAAATTTCTTCATTGATTTTTACTACATCTGGGTCGTCCAGCATGATTTTCGGAATTGCCCACACTGATGTATCATCATAATCGGTGATACTTTCCCGATAGGCATCTGTGACCAGATTTTCAAAATCAATGGAGGCCATCCGTTGCGCACTGGCAAGCAGCTCCTCTAACACGGGTGCATCTTCACCGTTCAGGTTTGATACACCCTGCTCCAAGATATCCACCGCTTTGTTGTAGTCGCCCTGCTCCATGTATATTTCTGCCAGCGAAGTGTAGGCCTCCGCCCGCTTGGGGTCGATCTCAATGGCGGCGGTAAAGGCGATAATGGCCTCCTCGTAATCGCCATCCTCTAAGTAACGCACGCCCAGGTCGTACTGCTCTTGCCAGGTCAGCTCCGCTGCGCTGCTGGCTTGTCCAGCTGTGCCCTGCCCGCAGGCGCACAGGGACAGCAAAAGGGCGCATATCGTCAGTGCTGTTACAAATTTTTTCATGGTCTGCCTCCTTATACTCTCTTGTTTATCCCAACAGTATCTGCTGCATCTGGTCATAGTCATAAGTCGGGGCATCAAAAACATTGCGGGACGAGGACATATCAAACGCCCTTGTCAGCCTGTCCTGATATTCCTGCTCCGTCACATCCTCTCCATCCCAATTATACACATAAATCGGTATTCCGTCCTCATCGAACTGGATATCTGCGTTGTTTTCCGCGCCAAAATCGCCGTGGAAAAGTCCAATAAATTGCCCATTTTGAATGGTAAAAACCTCATTCCAGTAGACGTCGCTGTGTCCGCCGCATGTATGAAGCAGCCCGCCCCGTTCAATGTAGTCGAGGTCTCCATATTCCGATATGTAAGCATCATTGACCCGGCTTCCGTCGAAGGTACAGACCCGAGCCCCCGCCGCTATATTACTGTAGCGGATCCACAGCTCAAGGATATCGTCGTCATCCACGTAAATCAGTTGAAATTCAGGGGCCTCATTTGCCCCGTTGTCTTGGATATAGCTCAAATATGCCTGCCGCCATGCGTTATTATCCACACTAGCGTTCCTGTCCAGGCTGACCTTGAGAATATGTCCGCCGTATCCCTCAGGGGTCCCCTGCATAGTAATCTCCGCATACCCGTTCTCAATCCGAATTTTGCTGGGCCAATCATAGCGTGTGTCGATATCTTCAATCCGTTTTACAGTATTTCCATCCGCGTCCAGCCAGAAAAAATCCGGGCCATAGTATCCTGCCAGAAGCAAATCTTTGTCGTGGAAGGCAAAGCACATACCTGCTCCGCCGAACGAGTCATTTTTCCATATAACCTCGCCGCTGTTCGGATTCAGGGCAATAACCGTACCTGCTTCAACGAAATAGTACTGTCCGTTGTGCAGACCAATCTCCTCTACCTGTGCCAGCTCCGTCATTTCATATTGACCGGTACGATACGTCCACTGAATTTCTCCAGAAGAATTAGCCCCTGTAATAACTGCGTACTCAAAGCCGTTGCTTTCGCCCCTTTCAAAGCGAATGTCCTCTACGCTTTGCTCCACTTGGTCCATTTTTTCCAGGAGCTTCCCGTTGTCCTCCACCAGATCAATCCCCTGCCGCAAAATATCTGCCGCTTTTTCAAGCTTCTCCTGCCGGATGTACACATCGGCCAGACCTAAATACGCGCCAGCAAGAGTTTCATCCAGCTCAATAGCCTTCTCGTAATCCGTCCGGGCCGCTCTCAGGTTCCCTCTGGAATCGCCGGACAACATATAGACATCGCCGCGGCCCACATAGGCCACTGCCCGCTTGGGGTCAATCTCAATGGCGGCGGTAAAGGCGATAATGGCCTCCTCGTAATCGCCATTCTCCAAGTAACGCACGCCCAGGTCGTACTGCTCTTGCCAGGACAATTGGTCTTTGCTGCTTGCTTGGCCATTTATCCCTTGCCCGCAGGCGCACAGTGCCAACAGAAAACCAAGCCCCAAAATAATTGAAATTATTTGTTTCATCTTTTCCACTCCATTTCTAAAAAATCCGACATTATTAACAAAATATTACTATTGATAACTCTTAATGTCAAGCAATCATATAAACCAGGAAAAGCCCCTGCGCCCTTTTCCCCGCAAAACATAAAAGGGAACGCCCCCATGGGACGTTCCCTTTAAACACAATTTTTCCCGAAACCAGCAGGCCGGGTCTAGCTGCGCAGTTCGTGGGGATCTTTGAATTGACTTGCTCCGCCGACGAGGGTCTGCGCTACGGTGAGGTCTTCCCTCAGCAAAACCAGGTCGCCGGCCATTCCGGCCGCGACTTCGCCCATCTTGTCAAAACCAAGCAGCCTTGCGGGGTTTTGGGTCAGCAGAGGCAACACCGTCTCCGGCACTTCGCCGGTGAATTTCACCAGATTCCGCAGGGCCCGGTCCATGGTCAGCGTCGAGCCCGCACGGATATCGGTCCCGGTGATCTTCGCGTCGCCGCCCTCCACCGTGACGTCGTTGACCCCCAGCTGGTACCGCCCGTCGGGCAGGCCGGCGGCCATGATGGAGTCGGTAATGGCCACCACCCGGTCCAGCCCCTTGGTCTTCAAAATCAGGCGGACGGTGCCGGGGTGCAGGTGGATTCCGTCGCAGATGGTCTCACAATACACGTCGCTCTCCAGCACGGCCCCGGTAATAGCCGGACGGTGCTGGTGCAGCAGCAGCATAGCATTCATGGTGTGCGTGGCGGACTCCGCCCCTGCCCGGATTGCCGCCCAGGCCGTGTCATAGTCGGCCCCGCTGTGCCCGATGGACACACGGATGCCCAGCTCCCGCAGGGCGGGGATGGCCTCGGGCACCCCCGCGATCTCGGGGGAGACGGTGATATACCGGATCAGCCCGCCGGCGGCCTCCTGGTAGCTGCGCACCAGCTCTAGGTCAAATTCCGTATGCAGCAGGTGTTCCGGCATGCTGCCCCGGTAGTCCCTGCTGAGGAAGGGTCCTTCCAGGTGGATGCCCAGGAGCCGGGCTCCGGGATGGCCGGCGGCGGCGTAGCTTCTGGCCTGACGGATACAGTGCAGCGTCTGCTCCTGGGTGTCGGTCAGAATGGAGCACTGCCAGCCTGTGACTCCGTGGGAGGCAAAGAACACCGCGATGGTTTCCAGGTCCGCCTCCGCGGCGTGGTTTACGTCCACATTGGCCCCTCCGTGGGTGTGGATATCCACAAAGCCGGGGGCCACATACAGGCCGGCCGCGTCGATTACGCAGTCCCCCCCCCCGGCCCGGAGGGACGGGGAGACCTGGGCGATAATCCCCTGGTCGATCCTGACGTCCATCCGCCCGCGGGTTGAACCGGTTAAGACGGTGCCGTTTTGAATCAGCACGCTCATTCGGCCACCATCCCTGTCATGCGGATCAGGACGTCCTCACGCCCCTGGAGCAGGGACACGGGGAACTCCGCCGAGGGCGTCCCGTAGGCCGCCCTGCGGACGACCCCCCGGTGCCAGTTCCGAAACACCCCCAGGCGAATCTTGCGGGCGTGATATATCTCGTGGAACCCGATGGTGACGCAGTAGCTGGGCATATCCTCCAGCGCCCCGCCGAAGTCCCCGATGGCGTTGGCGGCCCGGGTCTCCGGCGAGATGGGCAGCACCCGGGTCTTCAGGGCGATGAACTCCTCCGGCGATTTGGAGGGGTCCGCCTCGTTGAAGGCCAGATGGCCGTTGAGCCCGATGCCGCCAAAGCAGACGTCCACGCCGCCCAGCTTCTCAATCAGCTCGGGAATATAGGCCAGATTCTCGGGGTCCGGGAAGACCCGCTGCCCCTCCGGTACATTCAGCTCCGGCCGGATCTGGCTGTATACCTCCCGCTCCATAAAGCCCCGGAAGCTCAGGGGGTGGCTCATTGGGACCCACTTCTTCTCCCCGTCCAGATACTCGTCCATGTTGATGAACCAGCAGTGCTTCAGGCTGATGTTCTCCCGGTTGACCCGCTCCACAAAGAAGGGGTACTGCCCCACCGGGCCCACCGGGCAGATGAACACACATGTGCGCCCCAGGGCGGCGCGGCTCTGGATTTCCTCCACCATCTCGTCCGCCATGGCGCGGAAAACGGCCTCGTTGTCCGCCCCCACCTCCAGGGGAATTTTGGGGCGCTCCAGAAGCTGCTCCCGGCTGTATTGATAATACTCGTGAATCACTGCTGCACCTCCAGATACTCCCGGTATACGATATTCCAGATGTAGTTTTTCAGCTCGGTAAACCGGGGCAGGATCTTGGTCTCCTGGGTCCGGGGATAGGGGATGTCGATGTCCAGCACCTCCCGAATGCGGCCGGGCCGGGCGGACATGATAATCACCTTGGAGGCCAGCAGGATGGCCTCCTCCACGTCATGGGTGATGAAGAAGCAGGTCTTTTTCTCCTCCTCCCAGGTCCGCAGCAGCTCGGTCTGTAGCTGGGTGCGGGTCTGGGCGTCCAGGGCGCCAAAGGGCTCGTCCATGAGCAGCAGGGAGGGGTTCACGGCGTAGGCCCGGGCGATGGCCACCCGCTGCTTCATGCCGCCGGAGAGCTCCTTGGGGTAGGAATCCACAAATTTCTCCAGCCCCACCATTTTGATATACTTCATGGCGGTCTCCTCCCGCTGCTGGGGAGTGATGTCTTTTTTCAGCTTCAGGCCGAACTCCACATTTTTCTTCACCGTCAGCCAGGGGAACAGGGCGTACTGCTGAAAGACCACACCCCGGTCCACGCCGGTGCCCTTCACCTCCACGCCGTCCACCAGCACCTTGCCGGAGGAGGGCTCCAGCAGCCCCGCGATAATGTTCAGCAGGGTGGATTTGCCGCAGCCCGACGGCCCCACCACGCAGATAAACTCGTTTTCGCAGATGTCCAGGTCCACGCCGTTGAGGGCCACCGTCTTTCCGTTGCGCCCCTCATAGATTTTTTCCACGCCCTTGATCTGCACCTTTATATCTCTCGCTTCTCCTGCCATGAGGTCAGCCTCCTTTCAAAGAACTTTAACACCTTCTCCGCGATCATGCCGATCACGCCTACAATGATGATGTACAGCAGCATGGGCGGGGTGTCAAAGGTGGTGGACAGCGTTTTAATCCGCATGCCCAGGCCCGCGATGGCGCCGGTGGACTCGGCGGCGATCAGAGTGGTGAGGGCGGCCGAGATGCCCAGGCGGATGGCGGTGATGATAAAGGGGGTGGTGGCGGGGAAGATAACCTTGACAAACAGCACCGTGTCGTTAGCCCCCAGCACCCGGGCCGCCTTAATCAAAGTTTCATCCACGTTGATGACGCCCTGAAACACGGTTACGCAGATGGTGAGGAAGGTCGCCAGGCAGATCACGATGATCTGGGGCCGCCGGCCGATGCCGGCCGAGATGACCACCAGGGGCACGTAGGCCAGCGGGGGGATGTTGCGGATGAACTGAATCCAGGGCTCCAGGATATACCGCACCGGGCGGTACCAGGCCATCAGGAAGGCCACTGGCACGCCGATGAAAAAGCCCAGCGCAAAGCCGATGCCGGCCGAGATCAGGCTGCTGGCGATATCCTGAAACAGCACGCCGCGGCTGATCATGGTCTGGATGGCGGCGAAGGTCACCCAGGGCGGGGAGAAGCTGCGGGCGGTAACCGGATTCTGGGACAGCACCACCCACAGGAGCATTGCCGCCAGCAGGGAGAGCAGCAGCCATGCCCATTTTGGTATTCTGGATATGATATCATTATCTTTTTTCTTCGTCACAGAAACCACCTTGCCGGCTGATCCGCCGCCCGGGACCCCAGGCAGGAGACCGGCCGCCTTTCTAAAAAAATTTGAGATGCGGGACATCCCCGGGAACGCGCGTTCCTGACTTATAATTGTGTATTCCCGCCCCCTCCGCAGGGGGCGGGAACCACTGAAAAGGCCTATTGGAAGGTGAAATGCTTTAGGGAAGCGCCTCTTTCATCAGGTCGGCCAGGACGAAGTCCTCCACCTTCAGCATGGTGGCGGGGTCCACGTCGCCGGAGCTGACGAACATATTCTGCTGCACGGTGTAAATCTGCATCATCTCGCCGCTGGCCACCATGTCGGCAACCTCGGAGGAGTTATACCAGTAGCCGTCCCCTCTCTGCTGATACAGGGAATCCTTGTCCGCGCCGATCAGGTCGGCACACCACTGGGCCACCTGGTCGTAGTTATCGCTCTTGGAGCCGTAGTCCATGCCCTTGTACATGGCCCGCAGGAAGCGGACCAGCTCCTCCTGGTGGCTCTCGGCATACTTGGGGTTGACCACCCAGGAGCCGGGGGAGACGGAGTTCTCGGCATAGTCCACGTTTCCGCACAGCTTCACGCCGTCGTCGGCCAGGATGTCCAGAATCTGGAGGGAGGCGGGGGACCAGGTGGCAATGGCGTCCACGCTGCCGGAGGAGGCGGCAGCCACCATGTTGCTGGCCTCCATGGCATAGCCCTTGATGTCGTCCATGGTCATGCCGTTGGCCTCCAGGGCCAGCTTCAGGATGATCTCAGAGGAGGAGGCGGGAGCGTAGGCCACCGTCTTGCCCTTCAGGTCGGCGATGCTCTCCACGCCGTGGGACTTCAGGCCGATGACGCAGTCGGCGTTGCCCAAGTGCTGGATCAGCAGGATGCTGGCCTGGCCGGAGGAACACAGCTTATGGGCGCCATGGCCGATGTAGGCCACGTCGATGGAGCCGCCCTCCATGGCCGCGATTTCGGCGGGGCCGGCATCAAAGGGCACCATGTTCACGGTGATGCCCTCCTCGGCAAAGTAGCCGTTCTTTTCGGCGGACATAACGGCCCACAGAGCGCCGTAGTTGGGCATGTAGGCCAGGTTCAGGGTGATGGGGTCGGGCGTGGCGGGCTCGGAGACGGACGAACCGCCGGTGGAGCTGCTGCTGCCGCCCGGCGTGCTGGAGGTGACGCCGGAGGACTCAGGGGGCTTCTGGCCGCCGCCGCAGCCGACCAGGAGGCCGGCCGTGAGGACCGCGCAGGTGAGCAGAGCAAGATACCGTTTCATTTTCATGGTTTACTTCCTTTCTTTGCTTTGTAATTAAGGGAATGGGAGTCCGCTGGATATTTCTTTAATTTAAAAAATATCACGCCCAGGCGTTATTGTCAATTAGTATAAATTTTTTCTACTATATCCACAATCTTTGGGCACAATATTTGTATAATCTGTATCGAAATCGGGTCAATTATTAAAACAAATAAAGATTACAGGTCCTTTCCCCCGCCGTTTTTGAACTTTTCGAGCCCCTTATAGGAGGATTTTCCCGATATCGGGCTTGATTTTTATAGGATAACCCCATATACTATGGTACTGGAACACAAACTGTCCGTCGCAGACGGGGAAGGGAGCCTGAGCCTTATGGTGGAAAAGGGCGGAAATCTGCCGCTGATCAAGCAAAAAAACCTCAGTCTGATAAAAAAGGTGATCTACCGCTCCAGTCCGATCTCCCGCATCGAGATCGCTCAGCGGCTGTCCCTCACCTCTCCAACCATCACCACCAGCGTAAACCCCATGATCGCCCAGGGCCTGCTGCGGGAGCTGCCCGCCCCCAGGGAGGGGCAGGATGCCGAGCGCGCCCCGGGCCGCCGGCCCGTCATGCTGGAATTTGTGCCCGAGGCCTACTATTTCTGCGGGGTGGACCTGGGTCCCTATCAGATCTGCTACACCCTGACCGACCTGACCGGCCGGCCGGCGTCCACCCACGTCAGCCCCTACGCCGGCATGGGCAGCTACGAGTCCACCCTTGACATGCTGGCGGAGGGCATCCCCCGTTTTATCGGGGCCGCGGGGCTGCCGCGGGAGAAGGTGTTGGGGGTGGGGGTTGTGATGCCCGGCCTGATTGACGGCACCACGGGCAAGATCAACAGCACCTTCCGCAGCGGCTGGGGCGGCCACTTTCTGCCCCGGGACCTGTCCGAGCGCATCGGCATCCAGGTCCGGGCGGACAACAACGTCCGGGCCCGAATCATCGAGGCGGACCTGTTTGACCGCACCCTGCTGGGGGACCCGGTGGCCTATTTTTATGTCTCCTACGGCGTCGCCTGCCACCTTATGATTGACGGCAATGTGCTCTACGGCAGCTACGCCGCCGCCGGGGAGATCGGCCACACTGTGGTGGCGCCCGAGGGCCCCCTGTGCACCACCTGCGGGAACTTCGGCTGCCTGGAGTCGCTGGCCAGCGAAAAGGCGGTGCTGGACCAGTGCCGGGCCAGCCTCTACTACAGTCGGACCCCCTCTATTTTAACCGAGCTGTGCCGCAGCCCGGAGGCGCTCACCATCGAGCACGTTCTGGAGGCCCAGCGGCGGGGCGAGCGGACAGTGGAGCACATCCTGTTTGGCTGCATCAAATACCTGGGCGCCGCCCTGGCCAACATGATTAACCTGGTGAGCCCGGGCACCGTGCTGATTGACGGGCACATTTTCAGCCTGGAGCAGAACCGGGCCCGGCTGGTGGAGGAGGTGAAGAATCACACCCTGATTACCAACCGGGAGCAGGCCCGCTTCACCTTCCTGCCCTACGACGTGTACCGGGGGGCCAGGGGCGGGGCCTCCATCGCGGTGAAGGCCTTTTTTCTGGAGGACGCCCTGTAGCGGGCCCCCCGGGTGGGAAGGCAAAAATCTGATTATTTTGCCCAAAAAAGGGGTTGACAAGCGGGGGAGGTCCACATATAATATACAATACATTATTTAATTTGTTTAAATAAATACACAATGTAAAGGAGTCCTGACTATGTCACTGGTGCCAATGAAAGCGATTCTGGATGCCACCGAGCAATACAACTATGCCCAGGGGGCCTTCAACGTGAACGCCGTCTGCCAGGCGAAGGCGGTGATTCAGGTCCACGAGATGTTCCGCTCCGCCGCCATTCTGCAGGGGGCGGACCTGGCCAACGCCTTTATGGGCGGACGGACCGATTTTGCCCAGGGGACCCTGGAGGACAAGAAGAAGGGGGCGCTGAACATCGCCAACGCGGTGAAGAAGTACGCCGCCGACTCCCCCATTCCCGTGGCCCTGCACCTGGACCACGGCAAGAATCTGGACTCCTGCGTGGCCGCCATCCAGGGCGGCTACACCTCCGTGATGATCGACGGCTCCTCCCTCCCCTTCGACGAGAATGTGGAGCTGACCCGCGAGGTGGTCAAGTACGCCCACGAGCGCGGGGTTACGGTGGAGGGCGAGCTGGGTGTTCTGGCCGGGGTGGAGGACCACGTGTTCGCCGCCAACTCCACCTACACCAACCCCATGGACGCGGTGAAGTTCTTCCGCCAGACCGGCGTGGACGCCCTGGCCATCAGCTACGGCACCAAGCACGGCGCCAACAAGGGCAAGGACACCGTCATCCGCAAGGAGATCGCCATTGCCACCAAGGAGTGCATGCTCCACGAGGGCATTGAGGGCACCCTGGTCAGCCACGGCTCCTCCACCGTGCCCCAGTATATCGTCTCGGAAATCAACGCCCTGGGCGGCAACATCCACGACGCCTACGGCATCAAGAAGGAGCAGCTGAAAGAGGTCTCCAAGCTGGGCATCCGCAAGATCAACGTGGACACCGACATCCGCCTGGCCGTCACCCGCAACCTGCGGGAGCTGTTCCGGAATGAGGCCAAGCTCCGGGACAGCGCCTCCATCGGCGGCATCTACCAGCTGCTGCTGGACAACCCCTCCGCCTTCGACCCCCGGGTCTTCTTCCCGCCCATCATGGACACCGTCATGTACGGCAATGTGCCCGACGAGGACGTGGGGCGCATTGTGGACTGCATCGAACGGGGCGTGAAGGAGGTTGTGGGCACCCTGATTGTGGAGTTCGACTCCGTGGGCAAGGCCCCCCTCATTGAAGCTGTATCTCTGGACGAGATGGCTGAGCGCTACCGCGCCAAGGGGATCTGAGCTATGGGAAAGAATATTCTGGTCGCCCACGGCGGCGGCCCTACCGCAGTGATCAACGGCTCCCTCCAGGGGGTGGTGGAGGCCGCCCGGAGCGCCGGGTTTGACGGAAGCATCTATGCCGCCCGGTTCGGGGCGGAGGGCATCCTGGCCGGCGACCTGATCGACCTGACCGACGTGCCCGCCGCCACCATTGCGCGGCTGAGCCACACCCCCGCCTCCGCCATCGGCTCCTGCCGGCGGAAGCTGACCGACGCCGACTATCCCACCGTGCTGGAAACGCTGAAACGGTTTGACATCGGCTGTTTCTTCTACAACGGCGGCAACGACTCTATGGACACCTGCCACAAGGTCAACGAGCTGGCCCGGCGGGAGGGGCTGGACGTGCAGGTCATCGGCATCCCCAAGACTATGGACAACGACCTGGACCTGACCGACCACTGCCCTGGCTTCGGCTCCGCCGCCCGGTATGCGGCGCTGAGCTCCGCCGAGCTGGCCCTGGACGCCTCCGCCCTGCCCATCCATGTGGTGGTGCTGGAGCTTATGGGCCGCAACGCCGGGTGGGTCACCGCCGCCAGCGCACTGGCCGGACGGCTGACCGGCTGTCCGGTGCTCACCTACCTGCCCGAGGTGCCGGTGGACGAGGACAGGATGCTGGCCGACATCGAACGGACCTACGCCCGGGGCAAGGGCCTGCTGGTAACGGTCAGCGAGGGCCTGTGCGGGTTGGACGGCAAGCCCCTGGCTGACACGGGCATTGTGGACGGCTTCGGCCACACCGTCCCCGGCGGCACCGCCCAGCACATCACCGACCAGATTATCCAGAAGCTGGGCCTGAAGTCCCGGGCCGAGAAGCCGGGCCTGCTGGGCCGGGCCAGCATCCCCTATCAGTCCTCCACCGACCGGGCGGAGGCCTACGCCGTGGGCCAATACGCCGTGGAGGCCGCCCTGAAGGGGGAGAGCGGGTATATGGTGGCCATCAACGCGGTGCGCACCCCCGCCTACCGGGCCGACCTGTCCCTGGTGCCCCTGGCCAAGGTGGCCAATGTAGAAAAGAAATTCCCCCTGGAGTGGATCGCCGACGGGAATCAGATTGCCGACGCCTTTTTCGACTACGCAATGCCCCTGATGGGGGAGTGCTTCCCGGAATACGCTTTGTTGAGGTGACCGACCATGAAACATATTTATCTGAACCTGAAACGCTTCGACGTCCCCGTGGACTTCGGCGGGGTGAACCGGCTGGCTCCGATGCAGGACTGGGGGACGGCGGTGGTGCGGGGCACCCAGGAGGCGCTGGGGAAATACGACCCCGCCGGGGTGGAGTTTGTCCAGTACCTGCCGGAGGCCCATCTCCTCTCTGCGGTGCTGGCCCGCACCGAAAACAGCCCGGTGCAGATCGGCTGCCAGGGCGTCTACCGCATGAACACCGCGGTGGGAGGCAACTTCGGGGCCTTTACCACCAACCGCCCCGCCTCCGCCGCCAGGGCCATGGGCTGTACCTCCACCCTGATCGGCCACTGTGAGGAGCGCAACGACAAGAAGGGCATCCTAGCCGAGGCCGGTGTGGCGGACAGCCGCGCCGTCAACCGCCTGCTGAACCAGGAGATTAAATGCGCCCAGGCATCGGGACTGACGGTGCTCTACTGCATCGGCGAGACCAGCGAGGAGCAGCCCCAATGGGAGGCCGTGCTGGGCGAACAGCTGGACATCGGCCTGGAGGCGGTGGACCGGAGCCGCGTGGTCATCGGCTATGAGCCGGTGTGGTCCATCGGCCCGGGCAAGACCCCGGCAGACAGGGACTACATCACCAAAATCGCCCGTTTTGTCAAGGAGCGCACCGGGGGGATGGATGTGGTCTACGGCGGCGGCCTGAAGGCGGACAACGCCGCCATGCTGGCCTCCATCGACGAGATCGACGGCGGCCTTATCGCCCTCACCCGTTTCCAGGGGGAGATCGGGTTCTACCCGGAGGAGTATTTGGAAATTATTCGCTTGTATTTGGGGGAGTAATTTATGAAGCTGGATTTTGAATACGGACACGGCCTGATGGCCGCCGAGCTGCCCGACAGCACCGACATCTTTATCCCCGGCGAGACGGTGGCCGACCCGCCCTGTCTGCCCCAGGACTGGGACAGCCTCTACGCCGCCACCCTGGAGAGCATCCGCAATCCCATCGGGATGCCCGCCCTCCGGGAGCTGGCCGGACCGGGAAAGACGGTGGTCTTTGTCATCCCCGACATTGTCAAGGGGGGCTGTCAGCCCACCGCCCACCGCAGGGTGTCCATCCGGGCCTGCCTGGATGAGCTCTACGGGGCCGGGGTGGAGAAAAAGGACATTCTCCTGCTGTTTTCCAACGGCCTGCACCCCCGGGCCACCGTGGGGGAGATGAAGCAGATCCTGGGTGAGGAGCTGTTTAACGAGTTCTATCACACCGGCCAGATCACCTCCCACGACAGCGAGGACCCCGACCACATGGTGGACCTGGGCACCACCCGGCGGGGCGACCCGGTGCTGATGAACCGGTATGTCTTCGACTGCGACATCCCCATCCTTATCGGCCACACCCAGGGCAACCCCTACGGGGGCTACTCCGGGGGCTATAAGCACTGCGCCACCGGAATCACCCACTGGAGAAGCATCGCCAGCCACCACGTGCCCCAGGTGATGCACCGGGCGGACTTCACCCCGGTGTCCGGCAAGAACCTGATGCGCACCAAGTTTGACGAGATCGGCATGTGGATGGAGGAAAAAATGGGCCACCCCTTCTTCTGCTGCGACGCGGTTCTGGACACCTTCTCCCGGCAGATCGCCATTTTCTCCGGCTACGCCCGGGATATGATGCCCCTCAGCTGGGAGGTGGCCGACAGGCGGACCTATGTGCCCTGGGCGGAGAAGAAGTACGACGTGATGGTCTTCGGCATGCCCCAGAACTTCCACTACGGCGACGGCATGGGCACCAACCCCATCCAGATGATGCAGGCCCTGTCCGCCCAGGTGATCCGCCACAAGCGGGTGATGAAGGACAACTGCGTCATTATCTGCTCCTCCATCTGCAACGGGTATTTCCACGACGAGCGCTGGCCCTACCTCCGGGAGCTGTATGAGCTGTTCCAGCACGACCACATGAACGTCCTCCCCGACATGAACCGGTACGGCGAGTACTTCGCCACCAACGAGGAGTATATCCGCAAATACCGCTTCTGCAACGCCTTCCACCCCTTCCACGGCTTCTCCATGATGTCCTGCGGCCACATCGCTGAGATGAACACCAGCGCCATCTACATCGTGGGCGCCCAGGAGCCCGGCATTGCCCGGGGAATGGGGCTGAAAACCAGGGCCACCTTTGAGGAGGCGCTGGAGGACGCCAAGCGGAAATTTGTGGGCCCGAACCCCAATATTCTGGCCCTGCCCAAGACCTTCAAGCTGAGCGCGGTACACCTGTGCATGAAGGACGAGCCCTATGACGGGACCAACGGCTGCCTCGACGGCTGAACGCGGAACAGACGCGATTAAAACAAACGTGGTTTGCTCTCCCATTCTGGGGAGCAAACCACGTTTTCCTTTTGTCGGCTGGGTCAGCCGGTTTTCAGACACACCCTGACATCGTGGAGAGCAGCTGCCATGAAAAGCTCAGCATCGTCTTTTCGTTGGCGCTGTTCATAATGGTAACGCCGCCGCCGTTGTCGTCCTCGCTGGCGGTTCCCGCCTCAGCCAGCCGCCGCCGGGTCTCCCTGGCAACGGCATCGCTCTGTTCATAAAAGCGCACCGGGAAGCCCAGGGCCTCCTGAATCTCAGCGGAGGCAAAGGGGAAGTGGGTGCAGCCCAGCACCACACCGTCAAAGTGCGCCGGCTGCCAGGGGGTAAACAGCTTGCGCAGATACGCGACAACCCCCTCCCGGTCCCGCATGCCGTCCTCCACGTAGTTTACAATCCCCGGCGCCGCGATTGAAACCACCTGTTCCGAAGCCGCAATCTCCTGGAGCTGCCTCTGATAGCGAGGGGAGGCCAGCGTGCCCGCAGTGGCCAGAGAGAGAATCCGGCCGCCGGGGTTTTCCCGAACCGCCCTGCGCACCGCCGGCTCGATGCCGATCACCGGGATGTGGGGGTACTTCTGCTCCAGTGCATCCTGGGCCGCGGCGGTCGCCGTATTGCAGGCAATTACAATCGCTTTGGGCTGAAGGCTGTCCAGCCGCGCGACGCCTTCCACCGTCAGCCGGCAGATCTCATGAGGAGCCCGCGGTCCATAGGGTGCGTTGGCGGAATCTCCATAGTATACAAAGGATTCATTGGGCATGGTGGCTATCAGCTTCTTTAAAACGCTGATTCCGCCCAGTCCCGAGTCGAATACCACCACAGGCCGCTGTGAATTTTTCATTTCAGATCACCCCTTTGGCTTGATTATAACGCGGGAATGGGATATAATCAAATACAAATGAAGATATCACACCCATAGGCAAAAAACTATACGGAGGGGACCGCCATGACAACGGGCATGCGCTACATCAAAATGGTGTATGAGCAGGGCAGCTTTACAAAGGCCGCCGAAAAATTATTTATTTCCCAGCCTTCCCTGAGCGCCATGGTGAAAAAGACGGAAACCGAGCTGGGAGCCGCCATTTTTGACCGCAGCAGCACACCGCTGGAGCTGACCGAGGCGGGGCAGGCCTATCTGGAATACATCGACGCGACGGCCCGCAACGAGGCCCTTCTGAATGAAAAGCTGTGGGATATCCAGAATTTGAACAAGGGCCACATCTGCATCGGCGGCTCCAATTATATCCTGTCCAACATCCTCCCCCTTATTTTGCAGCGCATCCTCCCCCGCTATCCCGACCTCGTCTTTGAAACAGTGGAGACCAACTCCTTTTTACTGCACCAGATGCTCCTCACCGGAAAGCTGGATTTTGTCATCGACAGCTCCAGCACCGAGGCGCCCTCCCTCGCCTACCACGACCTGTTTGAGGAGCACATCCTGCTGGCCATCCCGGCCGCAGACCCCATAAATGAAGACCTGACCCCCTACCGGATTACTCCACAGCAGCTGGCGGACGTCGGACAGGAGCGGCACTGTCTCCCCGATGCGCTGGCCCGCGCCACCCTGGCGCACCCCTTTATCCTTCTCAAAAGCGAAAATGATATGTATCAGCGGGCCAGCGCGGTATTCCGGCACTACAGGCTCCAGCCCCACATACTGCTCCAGCTGGACCAGCTGAATACCTCCCTTCAATATACAGTATACGGACTGGGATACAGCTTTGTAACCGACACACTGTTCCGCTACGGAACGCATCCCCCGGATATCTGCCTGTATGCCGTGGACGCCCCCTCCTGCCGGCGCAGGCTGTGTATTGTCCACAAGAAGGGAAAATATATCTCAAGGGCCGGCAGGCTGTTTATCCAGACGGCACAGGAGATATTTTCCTCCTGATACCGAGCCCCGAACCCTTACACAGCACAGCAGCCCCGGACCCTCGCAGTGAGGGTCCGGGGCTGTTTAACATCCTTACAGAATCCGCCCTGATGCAATCACATCAGGAAGCTGCCCAGGTGCGCGCCGCCCAGCTTGGCGGGGTCGGCGTTCAGGAACAGCTCGGCGTAGCCGGGTACGCCGGAGTAGGTGATGGGAGTGTCCGGGTGAGCGTTGTTATAGGCCTGGGAGTACTCATAGACGCCTTGCAGGTGGCGGCCGCAGCGCTCCTCGATGGGGTGGCCGTTCTCGTCCCAGGGCACATAGAGCATACCGAGCTTCTGGCTCAGCACATAGCAGTCGTCCCAGCCGCCCAGCACCTGGTTCAGGGTGGTGGCGCCGCGCAGACGGCCCTGAGAGGCGTTAGCGGTTTCCATCAGCAGCGCCATGGTTTCGGTGTAGTCACCCAGCTCACGGTGGGTCAGACCGTGGAAATTCACCGGAGACTGCTCCAAGGCCATGTCGATACCCTGCATCAGCAGGTTCATACAGCCCTCAGAGGCAATATCTATAGCGTTCTGGTGGGCCACGGTGGCGTTGATGACGGGGTACTCAGGGGAGGCCTCGTGGAGGTCGAAGGTCAGGCCGATGTTTTCCGCCCGGATGAGGGAGGCCACGCCGTAGGCCATCTTCTCGGTCAGGTTGCCGTCCTCACGGCCGGGATAGCCGCGGTTGATGTTGCGGGTTTCGGAACCGGACAGCTGCTGATTGGAGGGGTAGTGGACGTACACGTCGGGGTCGGGCCACTGGTCCACCGGGTTGGTGGCCCGGGAGCCGTACCGGAAGGTACGTTCGCCGCTCTTGGTCTGGAGGGTGAAGTATTGGAGATTGCCCTCGCCGGGGTCGTTGTGGGTCATGGCGCTGTGGTTGGTGTAGGGGATCACGTAGACGGTGCCCTCCTCCACCACAGCGGTCTCGATGAAGGTGAAGGCGGCCATATAGCCGGAGACCTCGTTGGCGTGGGTTCCGCCCAGCACCAGCATCTTGCCGCCGGGCTTCTGGCCCTGGAGCACATAGACCCAGGTGTCGCCGTTTGTATCCTTCAGGCCGGGAAACCAGTCGGAAAGCAGCTTGATGTCGGTCACGCTGGGTCCCTGCTCCGGCCAGGGGATGTCACGGGCGGCCATGAAGTTCATGCCGGTGTAGATCATAATGGCCACCGCAAGGGCCAGCGAGAGGGCCGCAGTAATATAATTCTTCTTTGTCATGTTCTCCCCTCCTTACTTAACCATCAGAACGCGAAGGACCAGGGGGATCAAAACCATCGCGGCGTTCAGCTGCATGGTAAGCTTCTTTTCCGTAAACAGGTTCCAGCCTACCAGGCCAACGATCAGAGCGAGAATCAGGCGATAAATAATTGTAATCATAGTTCAATCGCTCCTTCCTATCAAGTGAACAGAATAAAGGGAGCCAGCTCATTGGCAAAGACAATAAAGAGAACGCCCCAGATAATGACCATCAGGCAGGGGATCAGGCACTTTTTCAGCACGGGGGTGTACTTCTCCATGCCCACCACCTGGGCGGCGAAGATGCCGGCCAGAGCCGTGGGAGGCATCATATCGCCCAGAGAGGCGATGAGGGACAGGGCGGCGGCCACGATGATCTCCTTCTTGGCCAGGAAGGACAGAAGGAAGGGCACGCCCAGCACGCTGGCGGAGCCGAAGGAGGAAACCGCGCCGAACAGCGGCATAGAGACGGACATGGCGATGTAACGGCCGATCTCAGGCAGGCTGAGGCAGGCAGTGACGATCAGGCCGCGCACGCCGGTGAGGGTCATAATCTGGATAAACATACCCACGCCCATCAGGATGCCCATAACCGGCAGAACACTGTTCACCGATTCCTTGGCCATGTTAAGTACATTAAATTTATAGCCGGTAAAGCAGCCTACTGCGGCGGCAATGAGGAAAATCAGGGGCATTCCCAGGGAGAAGGCGGGCACCAGCTTGTTCAGCACCATCATCACAATGGCCAGGATCAGGGGGATATAGACCCGGAAGCCAAACTTCTTACGGGGCTCGTTGTTCAGCTTGGACTGCACAACGGCAAAGTCCATCTTCTTCACATATTTGTAGCCGAACATCAGCACAAACAGGAAGGCCAGGGGGAATGTCAGCAGGGCCAGGGGCAGCTCAAAGCCGCTGTAGGGGATGTCGATGCCGGCGCCGATGACCATGGCAGGCAGGTTGGTGGGGGGCGCGATCATGCCCAGGATGCCGCCCATGGCCAGGATGCAGGCGGTCTCCAGCATGGGAACGCCCATCATCATCAGCACCGGGGCCATGATGGAGCCGGCGGACAGCACCGAGGCGGTGGAGGAGCCGGTGATCATGCCGGGGAACATAATGATAATCATAATCAGGCACAGCATCAGGGCGGGAAGCTTATGGAACTTTTCGATAATGACACAGGAGACCGCGTCCAGCGCCCCGGACTCCTGAATGACCTTCATGAAGATCATGGCGGTGGCAATGACCATAATGGTGTCAACATAGGAGAACATTCCCTCGACCAGGTGCCGCAGAGGAATCCCCCGTCCGGCCACCAGAGCTCCGGCGACGGCAGAGAGCACCATGGAAATGCTGACAGGCAGCTTGCAGAGGAAGCACCCCAGCAAAAACACGGCGACCATTGCGAGGAAGGTAATCAATTCAATACTCATCAAGATACCTCCATGGTTATTGTGGTGGCGGGACCGGGACAGCCCGATCCCGCTGCTTTATCTCAGGCTCACTTAAAGGCCTTGGGCAGAACGGTGGCCACCTCGCTGATGGCATCGATCATGTCCACGGGGATGCTGTTGCTGGCACAGACGCCGGCCATCAGGCCGTCCTCATCGCCGGACTTCACCACAACGGCGTAATCCGCCTTCTCAAAGATGGGGGTGATGAACTTGTCGGACAGGTCGCCGCGGCGGGCACTGCCGCCGGTGTGCATCACGATGATGGACAGACCAGCGTCCTCGGCGCCCTTAATCAGCTCATCCACCCGGGCCAGCTCGCCATCGGCGTCAATGCCGGCGGCGCCCAGACCCTTGGAGGAGCCGCCAACCACAACAATCAGGGTCTTGGCGTCGCCCAGCTCGGCGGAGGTGGCCTTATTGTCCATGGTATAGTCCATGCCCAGATTCTTCATCAGGGTGCCCACCATCTGGTAGTCGGCGCTCTGGCCGCCGGTGGTCAGAAGGATGGGGGCCTCGGCGAAGGCCTCGGTCAGGCCGGTCAGCTCACCGGAGCCGGAGGAGGAGGAGGTACCGGAAGCGGAGGTCCCGGGGTTGCTGCCGCCGGGAGGAGTCACCTTGTCTTCAGCGCCGCAGGCCGCCAGGGAGAGTGCCATTGCACCAGCGAGAACAAGAGCAGAAATTTTCTTAATCATTTTTGTTTACTCCTTTCAAAAAGCAGTTTTTCCTATATTGCAGCCGAAACCGTCCTGCCGGTTCCGGCTTAAACACCGGAGCGCCTTAGAATCCCAGCGCCTTGCCGTCCCGGCGGGGGTCGGCGCCGCCCCGAAGGGTGCCGTCCTCCTGGTAGACGATGCCCTGCACGCCGCCGAAGAACAGCTGCCACTCGCCCTTGTCGGTAACGGCGTGGCCCTGGGCCTCCAGCGCGGCGGCCACATCGGCCGTGACAGGCGTCACGCCGCCGGACTCGTAGTTGATGCCTGTGTCGGTCCCGTTATCAAAGATACGGGCAGTATCAATGGCCTCCTGGATATCCATGTTGTGGTCGATAACGTGGGAGATGACCTGGGTCACGGTGGGCCAGATGCGCAGGCCGCCGGGTGAGCCAACGGACATGAAGGAGCTGCCGTCCTCACGCAGGACGATGGTGGGGCTCATGGAGGACAGGGGCCGCTTGCCGGGCTCCAGCTTGTTGACGGAGTCCAGGCTGGTGGAGAAGTCGTGCATCTCGTCGTTCATGATGAAGCCGTAGCCCTCCACGGCGATCTTGCTGCCCCAGAAGCACTCGATGGTCTGGGTAACGGTGACCACATTGCCCTCCTTGTCAGCGATGGAGAAGGAGGTGGTGGAGTTGCCCTCGTACTGGGCGGGATTGCCGGCCGTCCAGTCCTGGCTGCCGTCGGTGATCTTCTCATAGATGGTCTTGGCGTAGTCCTTGCTGGTCAGGCCGTCCAGGGGCACTTCGGCAAAGGCGGTGTCGGCCATGTAGGCGGCCCGGTCCGCGAAGCAGGCCTTAAAGGTCTCGGAGAACAGGTGGAGGTACTCGGCGGAGTTGACCTCCATCCCACCGATGTCATAGTTCTCCAGCACGTTCAGGGCCTCCACAATGTGGGTGCCGCCGGAGGAGGCGGGGGGAGCAGAGATGATCTGATAGCCCCGGTAGGTGCCGGTAACGGGCACCCGCTCCTCGGCCTTGTAATTGGCCAGGTCCTCGGTGGTCATCACGCCGCCGTGCTTCTGAACGGCGGCCACAATGGCCTCGGCAACCTCGCCCTTATAGAAGGCGTCCGCGCCGTTTTCGGCGATGAGCTGGAGGGTTTTGGCCAGGTCGGGGTTGGTCACGGTGTCGCCAACCTCATAGGGCAGGCCGTCCTTCAGATAGTACTGGCCCAGCTCGCTGTACTCGCCGATCATCCGCTCGTACTCGTCGGCGATGGCACCGTACATGGTGGGGCTGACCACGTAGCCGTTATTGGCCAGGTCGATGGCGGGCTGCATGATCTGCTGGCGGCTCAGCTTGCCGGAGCCGAACTGGGACAGGGCCAGCTCCAGGCCGGCCACCTCGCCGGGGACGCCCACAGCCAGGCCGCCCACACTGTTGGCGTTCTCAATCAGGTTGCCGGAGTCGTCCAGCCAGCTCTCAGCGGTCTGGCCGGAGGAGGCCACCTCACGATAGTCGATAAACTGGTTCTCGCCGTCGGCGGTATGGACGATCATAAAGCCGCCGCCGCCCAGGCCGGAGGTGAAGGGCTCCGCCACGCCCAGGGCGTAGCACACGGCGATGGCGGCGTCCACGGCGTTGCCGCCCTGCTCCAGAATCTCCAGGCCGGCCATGGTGGCGTAGACGTTGGAGGAGGCCACCATGCCATTTTCACCGGTGGCGTCGCGGTCGGTGCGGATGGTCTCGCCCTTCTCGTTGAAGGGGCGCCACACGCCGTCGTCCGTGGGGCCCTCGGGGGTGGACACGGAGGAGGAGCCGCTGGGAGTCTTGGGGGTAACCTCAGGGGGATTGGGGGTCTTGCTGCCGCAGGCGGCAAGAGAAATGGTCATAGCCCCTGCCAGAAGCACAGAAAGCATCTTCTTCATACTCATGGATTCCATTTCCTTTCACGGTTTTTATCTCCGGCCGGCAGTCCGCCGGGGAACAGGGGGCAGTCTGCCGGCCGCGGAAATGCGATAGTCACACAGCCCGGAGACTCAGTTGCAGCCTACCGCCTTGCCGTCCTGACGGGGGTCGCCCACGCCATACAGGGTGCCGTCCTCCAGGTAGATGATGGACTGCATGGCGCCGGAAGCGGCGGTGGTCACCTCGCCGTGGCCCATCTCGGTCAGGGCGGCCACGGTCTCCTCGCTTACGGCGTACTGCTCATAGCCCTTCAGGGGGTTCTCATACTGGCAGTTGTTTTTGTTGCTGCTGTTCCAGATCTTGGGCACACAGACAGCGGTCAGCAGGTCCATGTCGTGGTCGATGACCCGGGAGATGACCTGGGCCACGCCGGAGAAGATACGGGTGCCGCCGGGGGTGCCCAGCACCATGAAGGGGTCGCCGTCGGGGTCCAGCACCACGGTGGGGGACATGGAGGACAGGGGCTTCTTGCCGGGCTCGATCTTGTTCACGGACTCAGGGTCGGTGGAGAAGTCGTCCATCTGGTTGTTCATCATAAAGCCAAAGCCGTCCACCATCACGCCGCTGCCGAAGTAGTAGTTGATGGTCTTGGTAACGGCCACGCAGTTGCCGTCCACGTCAGCCACGGAGTAGTGGGTGGTGTCGGTGTGCTCGAAGGGGTTGGGGTCGTCGGGAGAGGCCTCCTCCATGGCCTTGGTCATGTCGATCATGTCGGCCCGGAGGTCCGCGTAGCCCTGGCTGGTGAGGCCGCCCAGGGGCACCGTGGTAAAGTTGGTGTCGGCCATGTACTTGGCCCGGTCGGCAAAGGCCAGCTTAAAGGTCTCGGTGAACAGGTGGACATACTCGGTGGAGTTTACGTCCATAGAGGCCACATCAAAGTTCTCCAGAATGTTCAGAATCTCAATCAGGTGGGTGCCGCCAGAGGAGGGCGGGGGGCTGGAGATGATGGTGTAGCCCTTGTAGTCGCCGGTAACGGGCACGCTCTCGCTGGCCTTGTAGCCGGCCAGGTCCTCCAGGGTCATCACGCCGTCATACTTCGCCAGCGTGTCCACGATGGCCTGGGCCATCTCGCCGGTGTAGAAGGCCTCTGCGCCGTTCTCCGCGATCATGGTCAGCGCCTTGGCCAGGTCGGGGTTGTTGATTACAGAGCCGGCCTCAAAGGGCAGGCCCATCTCGTCCAGGTAGACCTTCTGCATCTCGGGGAACTTCTGCGCGGTCTCGTAGGCATCGGCAATGGCGTTGGCACAGTAGGCAGAGACGGTGAAGCCCTCAGTGGCCATGCGGATGGCGGGCTCCATAACCTCCTGGCGGCTCATGGTGCCGTACTTCTCCAGCATGTACAGCATACCGGCCACCTCACCGGGGACGCCGGAAGCCAGGCCGCCGGACTTGGTGTTGCCGTTGTTCTTGCCCTCGGCGTCCACATACAGGTCCAGTGTGGCGCCAGCGGGGGCAATCTCACGGAAGTCGATAAAGATATCCTTGCCCTCGGCGGTGTGGATGGTGGCGATGCCGCCGCCGCCCAGGCCGGAGGTAAAGGGCTCGCACACGCCCAGGGCAAAGCCCATGGCCACCGCGGCGTCCACCGCGTTGCCGCCCTTCTCCATGATCTCAGCGCCCACCTGGGACACCTCATACTTAGAGGCGACCGCCATGGCCTTGGTGCCGGTGGCGTCCCGGCCCGTGGTAACGCGGTTGCCGTCGGCGTCCACCGTCTCAAAGCCCTCCACCGAGTAGGCCGGGGTCAGGACAGGCTTTTCGGGCTCGGAGACCGAGGTGCTGCCAGAGGGGGGATTGCTCTTGCTCCCGCTCGCGTCGGAGGGAGCGGAAGGGGAACAGGCCGCCAGAGAGACCGTAATTCCCAGTGCAAGAAACAGTGCAAGACTTCTTCTGATCTTCATTGTGTTTCCTCCTTTTTTCACACATAATATATTTGCAAACCAGCGCCTTGCCGCGCCGGAATCGCACAAGCTGCCCGCAGTGCAGCGGGGTTTTTCTCTGCCATGCTGAATGCTTAAATTATATTCATGGCAAATCCCTTTGTCTATTTCTTCTCATATTTATATTGTCACACCCTCTATTTTTTTCGCGGCGGAACAAATTTGTTTTGTGTGTTTGATGGTTTTCCCTCCGAAATTCAAAAAAAGAGCCGGCACAGCGTACGCTGTGCCGGTTTGCTACACCATTCGATAGACCTGCTTGGGGCGGCCCACCTTTCCGTAAATACTGACCATCTCCACCCGTTTTTCCGCTGTCATATGCTGAAGGTAGCGGTATACCGTCTGATAGGCCAGGCCTGTGCCCTCCGCAATATCATTGGCGGTGAGGTAATCGTTCTGCTGCTCCAGAAAATCATGAATCAGCTTCAGCGTCCCCTGGGCCAGCCCCTTGGCCAGGGCCGGCTCCCGGCTCTCCCGCTTTCCCTGCTGCAACAGGCGCAGGTGCAGCTTGATCCGGCTGATGATATCCGGGGCCTTGATGGGCTTCAGCGCAAAGTCGGTAGCCCCGGCCTCCAGAAAGGTGTCGGCCACCTCCTGGCTCTCGTCCACGGTAAACACCAGAATCGGCACGTCCAGAGACAGCCTGCGCAGCCGCTTCACCCCCTCCACCCCGTTGATTCTGGGCAGATGGTAGTCTATGAGCACAATATCCGGCTGGCGGACCTTAAACTCGTTCAGGCCGCTCTCCACATCGTAGGCGGAATAGGGCTTCCAGCCCTGAAATTTGAACAGCTCCCCCAGTGCAAAGCAGATCTGTTCGTCGTCGTCTATGACCAAAATGGCGGTATCGTTTTTCATCGTCTCGCGCCTCCCTCCGGTACAACAATGGAAATGGCCGCTCCCACTCCCGCTGTACTCTTTACGCAGATCGTTCCGTCCATCTTCTCCACCACATTCCGGACAAAGGCCAGGCCCAGACCGCTGGACTTCCGCCCCGACACGCCCTTGTCCCAGATTTCCTGTCTGGTCTCCTCCTCAATGCCCGTACCGTTATCCGATACCGTAAAAATCACCTTGCTTCCGTCCTCCCTCTCCCTCCGGACCACCCTCAGCCAGATTTCCGGCTCCCGGTCCTTGGGAATGGCCTGGGCCGAGTTCTGCATCAGATTGACCAGCGCCCGGGGAAACAGAATCCGGTTTGCGCTGATCAGCGCCTCCGGCGCCTGGTTGTCCACATGGACGGACAGGGCGTAGTCCGTCACCGAGCTCTGGGCCAGCGCCACCCCCAGCAGCGACTGGGTGGACATCAGGGTGTGCTGATCCTCATACAGGATATCGGAGATCATGCCGCTCATCTGCTCCACCGCCCCCTCAATCCGGGTCAGATACTCCACATCCCGGGTGCGCCGCTCCATCTCGCACTCCATTTTGATTACCCCCACCAGCGTCTGCACCGCTGTCAGCGGGGATTTCAGGTCGTGGACCAGATACTGCATCTCCTGATAGGTGCGGTTTTTCATCTCGTTCAGCTGGGCCTGAACGCGGATAGCATGGTTCTGCTCCCGGAGCATGCTCAGCTCCCGCAGGGTGTTTTCATCCCGCAGCTGGAACAAAATCAGCAGTCCAAACAGCAAAAACAGCACAGCGCCCACCAGAGCCAGCACGTTGAGCACTGTCTCCCCCTCCAGCACAGAGGCCGCCTGCTTGATATCCCAGGAGCTCTCCCCCCGGCCCACCGGCAGCCCCCGAAGGGCCGGCATGATATCCAGAAACTGAAAGCTGGTCAGAAACAGGATAATCAGAAGGGACTTTTTATGCAGGGCGATATACTGGTAATTCAGCCGCCGGAACAGCAGCACAAAGGTACACACCAGAATGGCCGGCAGGCCGAAATCATAGTGGATGTGGTGGACCGCCTCAATGCCCCAGTAGGTCACCTGAAGGATTAAAATGATAATCAGGGAGTTGATAAACCACGCACTTCGCTTCCCCATGTGAATTTCCAAAGACTCCCCGATGAAATAGGCCCCCACATAGTGGGGAATGCCCCGCACGGAATTCAGCGCCACCAGCTGGATGGCGGCCACCATCAGGTCGGTCTTCTCCCCCTCCGACAGCGCCCGGTGCAGGGAGCGCAAAACCTGAAAGTTGTCCACATTGAACAGCAGGGGCATCAGAAAGCTGAGCAGCACCAGTCCTGCTCCAATGGCCAGCTCCTTCACATCCACCGACCGGATGCGGGTGGACATCAGCAGCGCCAGCTTTTTTCTCACCGGTCCTCCCCCCTTTCAGCGCAGCCCGTAATATTCCAGCACATACTCCACCAGCTCCAGCTGGTTGCGCACCCGCTGGGCCAGCGGCTCCCCCCGGGACGTCTCCACCGTGATGACAGGGATGCCCAGCTCTGTGGTCACCGTCCGGTTGACGCTCCCCGGGGGCGGCGAATCATACAGGGTGACGGGGGAGGCGCACAGCCCGCCCTCCCCGCTCGTCATCAGCAGCTCCAGCACCAGGTCCCCCACGCCGTCCAGGGAGTGGCAGATCACCGAGTTTCCCAGGTCGTCCCGCTCCCCCTGGCGGACCCGGGCCTCGTGGAGGTCCAGCACCAGGGCAGGGGATTTGTCCCGGATATCCTCAAAAATGGCGGCGGCCAGCTGTTCAGCATCCCAGCCCTGGGGATCGCCTGGAAAATTCCGGTTCAGGTCCCGGTCAGACCTGGTATTGCGCCGGTCGTGCTCCGCCCCGTAGGGGTTGGCGGGGCTGAGAATACACAGCCTTCCCGCCTTCAGTGTGGCCTGCTTCAGCAGATTGCCCGCCATCCACCCGGCGGTCTCGTCCCCGTGTACGCCGGCCACCAGGTAAAGAACGGGCCCCTCCTCCACCCCCTCCAGGACCTGCACCGTGTTCTCCAGCTCCGTCCCCTCCAGAAGCGGGTATCTGTCCTCCTCCCCGGGAAAACGCTCCTCCAAAACCCCGGGGAAGTCGTCCAGCGTCCAGTTTGCCGGATCGGTGCCCTCGCCGGGAAGCAGCTCGGGCGGATAGCCCTCCGCCGGGCCGGAGACCTCTGCCGGAGGGGGGCTGTCCGGCGGGGCGGAGGAGACGGTCCCGTCCTCCCCCTGTCCCCCGCATCCGGCCAGCAGGAGCACCAGGGACAGAAGAAGGGCCGTTCCCCCTCTCCCCCTGCGGCGCGCCGACAGAAGAATCATCGTTGCGGCGGCCAGGCCGCCGCCCGCCCAGTGCCAGGGGTACTGGGCGGTATGGTAGACCGCGCTCTCTCCGGGGGCCGGGAGCCGCTGGGGGTCGTAGGGCAGGCCGTAATCCGCCGCCAGCTGTTTGATGTTCAGCAGGTGGATTACCGGCAGGCCCTCTGCGTTGTAAAGCTCCATCAGCCCGCTGTTTCTGGTAATGGTCTGAATGGTATAGGGCGGCGTTACGCCGCAGTCCAGCTGGTCCTCCGCAAGCCCCAGCGTGGTAATGCTGCCCCCCACCCCGATAAAGCACTGGATGGGGCCCTCCGCCTCGTAGTACCCCCGGCGGAGGGCAAGGTTTTTGGCATAGTCCTCCTCCCAGATCAGCTCCGGCCCCAGCCGCTTCAGCCGGGCCAGGATATCGTCCCGCAGGTCCGGGTACATCTCCATCCCGCAGTCAAAATCCCCGCCCATGGACACCGCCGCCCCGTCCTGATACAGGATACCGTCCTCCACCAGCCGGTGGGCCATCTCCGGGAAGGTCAGCTCCGGCTGGTTTGCCCCATAGGTGGAGGCGCCGGCCGAACAGATGTATACCAGCTCCACCTCCATCACCTGGCAGGCGGACAGCACCGCCAGATTCAGCCCGGGAAAAGAGCCGGAGAAGGCGGCCCCCACCCGGTCTCCCGGCCCCACGCCCGCCTCCTTCAGCAGCTGGACCGCCAGGGCCGCCATGTCGGGGCTGGCGGTGGTGCGCTTGGCCTCCAGCGCCCCGATTGTCGTGGTCACCATTGTGTAGGGCGCGCCGATCAGCCAGGTGCCGTGGATGTCCTCCTCCGAGAGGGTCAGCCCCGCCTCCTCCTTATACAGCCTGATCCGGTCCATGCACACCTGCATCAGCTCTGCCGCCGCCCGCTTCTGGTCAAAGTCCGGCGCGGGCGCCCTTTTCACGCCGGCGGCCGTCAGCACAGCGGACAGGAGCAGCACTACCGCAGCCGCCGCGATGGAGGCGCGTGGAAGCTTTCTCATACCGTCTCCCCCTTCCCGCTACCGCAGCACCTGGTATCCCATCAGCATCAGCAGAAGCGCCAGAACGGCGGTTGTGACCATCAGGCTGAGCAGGGTGTCCAAAAAGCCCTGCCGGTCCATCTCCCGGGCCAGGATGCCGGGAATCAGAAGGCCCACCGCGCTGAGCCGGACAGGCAGCAGCCTGAACCGGGCAAGGGCGGCGTTCAGCAGGAAGGTAAGCAGCAGCAGCATGACAAACCGCCGCCGCCCATACAGGATGACCACCTGAGACAGCAGCCGGCAGAGCAGCACCGCTGTCGCGGAAACCGCCAGCGTGCAGACCAGGCGCACCGGGGAGTGCAGGCTGAGGACCAGGTAGCCGGGGACAATCAGGCCGGCGGACAGGCCGGTGAGCTCGGTGTATAAAAGACTGACCAGCACGCCAGCCAGAATGATCTGATTATACAAGCTCCGTCCCCTCCTCTCTCACAAGGGCCATCAGCTCGCGGCCCCCGTTGGCGATGTTCCCCACCGCAAAGATCACCTGCTTCTCCTCCAGAGAATCGGGCGCTATGTCCCGGGGCCCTTTCAGCGCACGGGTGCGGCACTGGGGCATCCGGCGCGCCAGTCCCCGGCGCATATAGGCCCGGGCCGCCCCCATCAGCCACACCTGCTGCGGCCCCAGGGCCAGACACACTGCCAGCATGTCCTCGGTCCGGCTGCCCCGGTCCGGGCGGTTGTTCACCAGAAGAATCAGCTCCCGGTCCTCCAGGCCGTACTTCTCCCGCAGCGCCTCCCACACCATGCAGGTGGACTGGATGTCGTTGATGGACAGGCCGTTGATAAACATGCCCCGGCCCAGGCGGTGGAGGGACAGGGCATAGGGGTCCCGCCGGAACTGTGCCATTCCCTCCAGGGCGGCGGCCCGGTCCACCCCCAGGTGCTGGCAGACCGCCAGCGCCAGAGCGGTATTTTCGGGGAAGTCCAGGACCGGCTCGTCCCCCTGGGGACGGACGGGAACAAAGGTACAGCCCAGCCGGCCGGCCCAGGCCGACATACGCCCGGCCTGCTCCTCCGCGGTAAACAGTACGCCGTTCCGGGGCACGGTATTGCACAGCGCGTCGCAGATCTGCTCCAGGGTGTCCCCCATCACGTCGGTGTGGTCCCGGCGCACGTTGGTGATTACCCCGATATCCGCCCGGAGAATGTCCTGCTGGGCGGCCCGCTGAAGCTCCGGCTGCACCGCCATACACTCCACCACCATCACCTGGGCCCCCTGCGCGGCCGCCCGCCTCAGAATCGCCAGCTGCTCCTTGATGTTGGCCCTTCCCCGGCGGCGGATCAGCGCCTCCCGGCCCTCCACGTCAATGGTCATAGGGTCGGTGCCCGTGGTTTTGCAAAACACCCGCAGGCCTCCCGACCGCAGGCCGGCCTCAATCAGGCGGCAAACGGTAGACTTGCCCCGGGTGCCGTTGACATGTACGATATGGGTAATCTGACTGCGCGCCCTGGACGCCTGCCTGGATTCCACCAGCAGATAGCCCAGCCAGAGCAGCGCCAGCACCAAAATCAGCCAAAACACGGCCGCCTCTCCCTTCACCGATTCTGGAAAAAACATGAGAATAACCCGGTTCCTGCATGGAGTGTTCTATTCGCAGTTTTTATGTAGGAGCGGCCTGTGGCCGCCCGCGAAAAAGAACCATCCGCCTGCCACAAGCGGGCGGCCAAAGGCCGCCCCTACAGAGCGTGCCCGTTCTTGCAAACGCAATAAAATGCGCGGCGGGGCATTCCCCCGCATACAGCCCCTTTGCTTTTTCGCCATTCGTCTGGTATACTGGGAAACAACCTATAAAAAGTCAGGTGAATGTGCTATGAAGCGGCTTTTGTTCCATATGCTGGCCCTGTGCCTGCTGCTTGCCGGCTGCGCCCCCTCCAAATCGCCCCACGGGCTGGACGCCGCCCGCATCCAGGCCGATACCGAATATCTGTGCCGGGAGATTGGGGACCGCCCCACCGGAACTGAAAAGGAATCCGCCGCCTGCGACTGGCTGGAGAGACAGCTGACGGAAATGGGCTTTTCCAGCCAGACGGGCAGTCTGGCCCGCGTGCCCTTTCCCGGACTGTTTGAGCTGACCAGCGAAAATCTGATTGCCACATGCAACCCGGACGCGGAGGGACCCATTCTCTGCGTCATGGCCCACTACGACAGCGTGGAGGGCTCGCCCGGCGCGCGGGATAACGCCTCCTCCGTGGCCGTTCTGCTGGAGCTGGCCCGGTATCTGGGCCCGGCGCGGGAAGATCTTCAGGGAGAAATCCGGCTGCTGTTCCTGGGCTCGGAGGAAAACGGCTACCACGGCGCCTCCGCCTATGTAAAGGGGCTGAGCGAGGCGGAGCAGGAACGCCACCTGGCTGTGTTCAACATGGAGAACAGCGCCGCCTCTCCGGGGGACGGGGCAATCCTCACCTGCGGCACCCTGGGCGGCATTGCGGACGGGACATATCAGGAGGGCAATTTTCTGGAGCCCATGCCAAATCTGCCCTCCCGCACCCTCAGCCAGGCCTATGAGGCACTTTACGGCAAAGGTCCCCTGCCAGTCTTTCACCGGGGGATGAGCGACCACGTCATTTTCCACGAGGCCGGTATCGAGGCGGCCAACATCAGCTGGCGCTTTCTGGATTCGGACGGGCTGATGACCGTCCCGCCCGAGTATCATCTGCCCTCCGACGTGCCGGAAACAATGGAGTTCGAGGCCGGCGCCGTTACCGGAGAGTGCATTATCGGCGCGCTTGAGGCGTTAATCGGGCAGTGAATCCACCCTTTTTAGGCGCTCGGGCGCAGCACGCCGGGCCGTTGTACAGCCATATATTTAAATGGTTATGGTCTGCGGCGCTTTAAACGCTCCCCAAAAACATATGGAACAACAGGCCGCCTGACGTCAGGCGGCCTGTTTGATCATTCCAAGCGGACAGGTTCTTTCCGCTTATCTGTAAACTGAACGCCGCCCATATTGCAATAGGATTATACCATTGCAGTGCGCTTTGTTCAACCTTTTTTCGCATGTATTTTATATCCTGATGCGGTACGCCCGCCGCATTCGGAACAGATATCTTACCCGTATCTCAAGCCCAGTGCCCGGAATTGGCGGCTCCCTTCCCCCTGCGCAAGACAGGCCGGCGCAAAAACCAGCATTTCACACAATGCCAACAGAAATTGGCAGACAGGAATCGACATTTTCGGTATCCTTTTTAACTGGAGGTGACGAAAATGTCGAAGCCAAGAAGCGCATACCGAGAATTCCCAAATGTAAGCAAATTCCTGGAAGAAAAACTGGTCCGCAGAAGAAAGGAGATGAAGCTGTCTCAAACCGCTTTAGCCGCAAGGGCAGGGCTGACCCGAAACTGCATCCAGCAAATGGAATGCCACGAACATCTGCCGCTGCCATCCACCATGTTCAAGCTGATCGAGGCGCTGAAATTCAGCAAAGAAGAAACGGCTGCCTTTTGGTTTGAACTTGACGCCGCCTATGCCCGGGACCGGGCAATACAGGAAGCCGCTTCCGAGACATGCGGGATGGTATAACCGCACACCGCATCCGGCCTTTAAGTGGAGGCCGTTACGGCGCTGTTTGATGCTTTGCCGCCGCAGCCACAAAGTCCCGAAACAGCGGATGGGCCCGGTTGGGCCGGGATTTCAGCTCCGGGTGGAACTGCACCCCCACAAACCAGGGGTGGCCGGGCAGCTCCACCATCTCCACCAGCTGCCCATCGGGGGACAGACCGGACAGGACAAGGCCGGCCCCGGTAACTGCCTCCCGGAAGTCGTTGTTAAACTCGTAGCGGTGCCGGTGGCGCTCGCTGATTTCCTGTGTCCCGTAGGCGGCAAAGGCCCGGCTGTCCCACCCGGTGAGCCGGCAGGGGAAGGCCCCCAGCCGCATGGTGCCCCCCTTGTCGGTGATCCCCCGCTGACCGGGCATCAGGTCGATAACCGGGTGGGCGGTGTCTGGGGAGAACTCACTGGAGTGGGCGTCCTCCATGCCGCAGACGTGGCGGGCAAACTCCACCACCGCCATCTGCATCCCCAGGCAGATGCCCAGGAAGGGCACCCCCTGCTCCCGCGCATACCGAATGGCGGAAATCTTGCCCTCGATCCCCCGGCTGCCGAAGCCGCCGGGCACCAGAATCCCATCCACGCCGTCCAGGACCTGGGCGGCGTTTTCGTCGGTGACAGTCTCGCTGTCCACCCAGCAGATGTTCACCTTCACCCGGTTCTCAATGCCCCCGTGGGTGAGGGCTTCGGCCACCGAGAGATAGGCGTCGTGGAGGGCCACATACTTGCCCACCAGGGCGACAGCCACCTCCCCCTTCGGGTCTTTGGCCCGGCGGACCATATCGGTCCACTCGGTGAGGTCGGGGGCGGGACAGCTCAGCCCCAACCGCTGGACCACCACGTCGGCCAGCCCCTCCCGCTCCAGCATCAGGGGAGCCTCGTAGAGCAGATTGGCGTTCAAATTGGGGATGACATTCTCACGGGGGATGCCGCAGAACAGGGAAATTTTGTCCCGAATCTCCCGGGGGACCGGGGCGTCGCTACGGCAGACAATCACATCGGGCTGGATGCCCAGAGAGAGCAGCTCCTTGGCCGAGTGCTGGGTGGGCTTGGACTTCAGTTCCCCGGTGCCGGGGATGGAGACGATGAGGGAGACGTGGAGAAACATGACGTTGTCCCGGCCCCGCTCCGCCGCCACCTGGCGGATGGCCTCCAGAAAGGGCTGGCTCTCGATGTCACCCACCGTGCCGCCAATCTCCACAATAGCCACATCGGCCTCAGGTCCCTCCAGGGCGTAGATATTGCTTTTGATCTCGTCGGTGATGTGGGGGATGATCTGGACGGTGCCCCCCAGGTAGTCCCCCCGCCGCTCCCGGTTGAGGACGCTCCAATACACCTGCCCCGCGGAGACCGAGGAGTTTACGGTGAGGTTTTCGTCAATAAAGCGCTCGTAGTGGCCCAGGTCCAGGTCGGTCTCCGCCCCGTCGTCGGTGACGAAGACCTCCCCGTGCTGGTAGGGGGACATGGTGCCCGGGTCCACGTTGAGATAGGGGTCCAGTTTTTGCACTTTGACCCGCAGTCCCCGCTGCTTCAAAAGCCGGCCCAGGCTGGCCGCCGTAATCCCCTTGCCCAGGCCGGACACCACCCCGCCAGTGACAAAAATGTATTTGGTCATAGCTCTCCCTCCGCCGTTCACAGGCCGTTGGTCAGTCGCTCCATCACCCGGACATAGGCTTCCTCCACACCGCCCAGGTCCCGGCGGAACCGGTCTTTATCCAGCTTCTCCTTTGTCTTTGCATCCCACAGGCGGCAGGTGTCGGGGCTGATTTCATCGGCCAGGACGATGGTCCCGTCCCCCAACCGGCCAAACTCCACCTTGAAGTCCACCAAAGTGACCCCGCAGTCCGCCCAGATCCTTCCCAGCACCTCGTTGACAACCAGAGCATATTTTCGGATGAGCGCCAGCTCCTCCCGGCTGGCCAGCCCCAAGGCAACGGCGTGGTCGTCGTTCAGCAGGGGGTCGCCCAAAGCGTCGTTCTTATAGGAAAATTCCAGAGTGGGGGCGTTAAATACCAGCCCCTCCTCCACACCGTACCGTTTGGAGAAAGAACCGGCGGCGATGTTGCGCACAATGACCTCCAGAGGGACGATGGATACCTTTTTTACCAGTGTCTCCCGGGCGCTCAGTTCCTCCACCAGATGGGTGGGAATGCCCTCCCGCTCCAGCCGGTCCATGAGCAGGTTGGTCATCCGGTTGTTGATGGCCCCCTTGCCCTGGATAGTGCCCTTTTTCTGGCCATTGAAGGCGGTGGCGTCGTCCTTATAGGCAACAATCAGAAGTTTTGGGTCCTGCGTGGCATGTACCTTTTTCGCCTTACCCTCATAGAGTAACTCCTGTTTTTCCATCCTGTGCTCCTCCTTTTTCATTCCCACTCGTTGCTGGGCATCCTATTCTAACGGATTTTGCTTTAGAAATATGATACCCTGTTCTTTTGATGATTTGATATATCCATATTATCCAGCCTATACGATGAGCTGTTATCAAATTGTTATCAACGGTGATAACGGGAGGCAGAATATATTACTTTTTCTCTGCTGGTTTACGACTTTAATAATAGCACAAAAGGCGGGAAAATGCAACTGCATTCCCCGCCTTTTATTGAACAGTTCAGTTAGAGAAAGTCCATACAAACTGGGACTTATTCCAAGTTAAGGCGTTTCTAATGGCTTATCCGCCTGTGTTTCCCGTGTTTGAGGTAAGGTACGGAATGTATAACTGGCACCCCCAACATCTCCCCAGTCCGCAGAAACTTCATAAACATAATCTCCATCGCCCAAAGGAAGCAGACAAAAAATATCTCCATCAAGTTCGGTTGTGACTATTTCAAAATCGGTGGAGTGGATTTGTGCATCACCAATGTGCGAGGCGGGCCATCGTATAACAGAAACCGTCTCTGGCAAAATTTCTCCAAAATATAAATAGAATATAGGAGCTATTGAGCTGACATTTTCACCATCCTCTGAAGGCGGTAAAGTTCCGCCAGGAAAAGCGGTATATAATATGGGATGATTTTGCTGATCCAGAGGGTGAGCACCACAAGCAATCACGCCACCAACTGTACCGTTAGGTAGTGTGTGGAGCCAATGGTAATTGCCACTGGAAGCAATCACACTATCCACATACATTAAGGTGGAAACGGTCATTGACGGAGGTTCTGTTAAACTTTCATAATCCAACGGTGCAATAGGTTCTACTTTACAACTTCCCGTGGTAGCTGATACTTGCGAATTGTCCACCGAAACAGTCTGTTCTGTTGGTACTGATGCCGTTTCTTCATTTGTCTCCACACTCGAACATCCCGTTAGGACAAAAACAAAAGTAACTACAACCAATACGATTCTTTTCACGATGACGCCTCCTTTCGGCCTTATTCATATAGACGACAAATTTTCTAAAAAGTTCCTTGGTCTTTTTGAAAATTCTAATCTATGTTTTTATTGTATTATAAAAAACCACCTGCTGACAAGTATAAATTAGGAGGGCACCCCGTGGAGCACCCTCCCGCTGTCCATTATCTTGCCCCTCGGCTGAACTTCCGCTTTGCTTTCTTCTGCTCCCGCTCTTGTGCCTCCCAGCGTTTTGCGTCCTCCACGGCTCGCTCAACTTCCTCCGGGCCGAAAGCCCGCTTTACCCGCTCAAAGTCGGCAACTGTCCCCCGCAGGGCCTTGTTCTCCAACTTCACCTCCTGCAAGCGGTCAGACAATCGTTCGTTGCCCTCCCTGGCCCGTCCATAGTCCCCCAGCAAACGCTCATACTTCCCCTTCAATTCGATGTAGGCCCGGTAGACGGAACGCAGCACCTTGACGATCTGCGCCAGCAGGGGCTTTGCCTTTTTCTCCCGGTAGGACTTGGCGCTCTCCAGCGGCCCCGGTTCCGGCAATATCCGCTCCGGGTCATCGGAGAACTGCGCCGCCAACTGCTCCATATTCTTCACAGCCGGGGTCAGCTCTTTTAGACGCTGTTCCTGCTGTTCCACCTGCCCCTGCTTCTTGGCCTTGACCGCCTCCAGCTCGGCAATCTCTTTCGCCCTCTGCTCCTTTTTGAAGTCCAGTACAGACAGGTGCTTGTCATGGGTGCCCTTGTCCTCCCACTCTATCCCGTGGCGCTCCATCACGGCGGCAAGCTGCTCCTTTTCAGAGCGTACCCACTGGCTCCACTCCGTATCTCCCCTGGTGCCGCCCTTGAAGCCCTGGGCCGCTAATGCCTGTTTCAGCGATACCCTGGTGTCCAGACCCCGCTTGCTCCCGGTGGTGAACGGTACGAAGTCGATGTGCAGATGGGGCGTGGCCTCGTCCATGTGGAGGTGAGCGGAGAACACCCGAAGCTGGGGATTGCGCTCCTGGAAACCTCTCATGTACTCGTCCAGCACCGCCGCCGCAAGCTGGCCGTCCTCGCTCTCGGCGCTCATGTCGTCCTTGTTGCCCAC
>ERZ808028.208-NODE-208-length-59047-cov-5.962608_pt1 | contig 59047 bp, 51 predicted proteins | sample MGYA00380184_ERZ808028 | MGnify/ENA primary metagenome ERZ808028 (study PRJEB31490, sample SAMN06133397) | mouse gut metagenome | isolation source: J8_1 | host: mice | place: China: Chengdu | collected 2015-05 ... | reverse complement strand
TGCAAGAGTGAGAGTGACCGGTGCCTTGGAATATGATTTGATAGGAGAGTTGAGCGTATGAATTTACCAAATAAACTGACGGTGCTTCGAGTGATTATGGTGCCTTTTTTTGTATTTTTTATGCTGACGGATGTAGGCGGTGCTTTGAATAAATGGATTGCCCTTGTGATCTTCTGTGTGGCGAGCCTTACGGATATGCTGGATGGGAAGATTGCGCGGGCAAGGAACCTGGTAACAAATTTCGGGAAATTTATGGACCCGCTGGCAGATAAACTGCTGGTATGTTCTGCCATGATTTGTCTGATTCCATCAGGGGATTTGGAGGCGTGGATTGTCATTTTGATTATTGCTAGAGAGTTTATCATCAGCGGCTTTAGGCTGGTTGCGTCGGATAACGGAATCGTCATTGCGGCAAGCTACTGGGGGAAATTCAAGACAGTTTCCCAGATGGCAATGATTATTGTGCTGATTGCCGACTTTGGCGGCGTATTTGATATGATTGGAACAGCGTTAATCTGGGTATCCTTAATCTTGACGGTTGTTTCTTTAATCGATTATGTTGCCAAGAATGTACAGGTGCTGACACAAGGGGGTATGTAACAGATGACAGTGGAATTTATTTCTGTAGGTACAGAGATTTTATTGGGAAATATTGTAAATACCAATGCGGCGTATCTGTCGGAGCAGTGCGCGGCTCTAGGGCTTTCCTGCTATCACCAGAGCGTGGTGGGGGATAACGAGGAGCGTTTGGAGGAGGCCGTAAGACAGGCCCTTTCAAGGTCTGATATTCTGATTTTAAGCGGCGGCCTTGGCCCTACGAAGGACGACTTAACCAAGGAGGTTGTGGCGAAGGTCTTTGGAAAGGAATTGTATGAGGATACTCACACAAAAGAGAGGATTGAGGCGTATTTTAAAAGAGTACGCAGCGAGCAGGTAACGCCCAACAACTGGAAACAGGCCATGGTGCCAGAGGGCGCTAAGGTGGTGGATAATCATAACGGAACGGCTCCCGGACTGATTATGGAGGAGGACGGGAAGACTGCCATCCTGCTTCCAGGCCCGCCAAACGAGATTAAGCCCATGTTTGAGAGGGATATTGCGCCTTATCTGAACCGTTTGCAGCCAGAGGGAATTTACTCGAAGATGGTGAAGATTTGTTCGATCGGGGAGAGTAAGGCTGAGACCATGATTGCTGATTTGATGGACGCACAGACGAATCCTACTATTGCGCCCTATGCAAAGACGGGAGAGGTACATTTCCGCGTGACGGCCAAGGCTGCTAGTCCCAAGGAGGCAAAAAAGCTGTTTGCGCCTCTCATGGACGAATTGTTTGGCCGTTTCGGAGATAAGATTTATACCACTGAGGAGGAGGTTACCCTTGAGGCGGCTATCGTCAGTCTTCTTGAGGAAGATAAGATGACCTTGACGACAGCAGAATCCTGTACAGGAGGACTTCTGGCAGGCAGGATTATGAATGTGGCAGGGGCTTCAAACGTATATCGGGAGGGATATATCACTTACTCCAATGATGCCAAGGAGCGTCTCCTTGGGGTAAAGCGGGAAACCTTGATGCAGTACGGCGCGGTAAGTGCACAGACCGCTGAGGAGATGGCGCGGGGCGCGGCCAAGGCTGCCGGTGCGGATGCCGCCCTTAGTGTGACAGGGATTGCAGGGCCGGCAGGCGGTACGCCGGAAAAGCCGGTAGGGCTTGTGTACGTGGGCTGTTATGTGAAGGGACACGTCCGTGTGGAGGAGTTTCACTTCACAGGAAACAGAGATAAGAACAGGGAATTTGCCGTGGCAAGGGCATTGACTCTTCTTCGAGAGGAACTGATTGGGAGAAAGTAGGTAAGCAGGCAGTCTGTTTGTTGTGCTAACCGATAAAAAAGCTAGGAGGCTTTGATATGGAAATAAGGATGTTACAGCAGCCGGAGCTGCTTCCGGCGCTGCATCTTGTGTGGGAGGTCTATGCGGATACGATTGCACCGACCAGTACTCCAGAGGGTGTGGCATCATTTCAGAAATTTATTAAATACGATTATATCAGCCAGGTATGGCAGCGGGGAGAGTTGATTTTCTTTGGCGCATACGAGGGAGAAAGTCTGTTGGGCACCCTTGCTCTAAGACCGGATGGTCACATTGCCCTTTTCTTCGTGGATAAGGACCGTCAGGGACAGGGAATCGGGCGTATGCTCTTCCAGCATGCCTATCATTACTGTGCCCAGTATCTTAATGCAGGCAGGTTGACAGTCAATGCTGCGCCGGATGCGGTGGAGAGGTATGTACATATGGGCATGCGTCCTATTTCCGGAGAACAGGAGAGGGAAGGGATGCGCTACGTCCCTATGGAAATGTATGTGAACTTAAGTGTGGTGTCTCCCAAAGGCCAGCGGTCGAAGGCTCCGTGGATCGCCCTTGGGGCATTTGGGGTGGTTCTGGTGCTGCTGTTGACGTTTATAGGCGTCAATGCGTTCAATGATATCCGAAGAGAGATTGTCCATCAGAGGGACTGGGTGTATGATGAGCCAGATTATGATTATGATGATAACTATGACTATGATAATGGCTTTGGCTCAGAAGAATTTTCGGAGGGCTATGGCGGCGACGGATATGATGAATCAGAGGAAATGTCGGGAATATGGACGATTCCGGAGATGATTGACGATGGGCTTACCTATGAGATTGAAGAGGATGTGTATGAATTTTCAGATGAAGAGAAACAGTCTATGATGATTCAATTCCAGGTGGCTTATCCTAAGCTCAGCGGGCTTTCGGATGCCTCTGTAGAGAAGAAGGTCAATGATATCTTAAAGGCGCGGGCCATGGAGTCAGTGAAGCGGATTTATGACGACCCTGCTCCAGAGATTAAGGAGAGAGTACTTGGAGAGGAATATGCCATATTAATCGACTATGTGGATTATAAAGTCTGCTATGCGTCTGAGGATGTGCTCAGTGTGGTGTACGAGGACTACTGTTACGAGGGCGGGCAGGATTACTATGTCCAGCATCTGCGTACCTGTAATATCAGCTTGAAGGACGGGAAGGTGTATGAGGTAAAGGAGATCGTAGAGCTTAGCGACAAATTTTTGGAGGAATGGCTGGTCAGAATGAGAAGCGAGGCGGGAGATGATAGTTTTCTGTCAGAGGCGGATATGAATACTTTGAAGAAGGCGCTGGAGGGAGACAGCCAGAACGGCGTATATGATGTGAGCTTCTTTCTGGATGCCGATGGAATTGAGATTGGCTTTGATTTGAACTATGCCAGCGATGATGAAAATAACAGAGGGTATGTGTGGGTGACTGCTCCCTTTACCTTTGAGGAGATGGGTGAGTATGGGTCAGGCAGTAACCTGTGGGAAAAGTTGAAGTAAGGTAAGGTATGGGCCAGGCAATGGCCTGTGGGTGTGATAAGGATAAGTATGTACGCAGGAGGTGCTATTTGCATCTCCTGATGTGTTTTTCGACAGTGATTTTGCCGAAAACGTATGAGGGATTTTAGAAACGGCGCCGGCACCATTTTTCCAGGAGGCTGATTAAGGAGTAAAGAAGCATTGCCATGATGCATAGGAGGACGATGCTCATAAGAAGCCAATCCATTTTAAATACCTGGCTGGAATATATAATGAGATATCCAAGCCCGTCTCTCGCCGCCAGGAATTCACCGATGATTACCCCCACCAGACACAGTCCGATATTGACCTTCATATTGCTTATGATTGCCGGAATGGAGCTTGGCAGAACCACTTTTGACAAGGCGTGAAACTGGTTGCCTCCCAGGGTGTAAATTAGTTTTATCTTACCTGGATCGACGGTAGTGAAGCTGGTGTAAAGACTTAAGATGCTTCCGAAAATGGCCACCGACATTCCAGCAACAATAATGGTGGTTTTGGTTGCGCCAAGCCACACAATTAGAAGCGGGGCTAACGCAGATTTGGGCAGGCTGTTGAGCACCACCAGGTAGGGGTCTAGGATTTCGGAGAGTTTGCTGCTGAACCACAGGGCAACTGCCACCAGAATGCTGATGGCAATTACAAGCAGGAAACTTAAAATCGTTTCGTATAAGGTGACTCCAAGATGGAGAAAGATGCTCTTATCCAAAAGCATTTCCCAGAAACAAAGTGCAATCTTGGAGGGACTGCTGAAGATAAAAGAATCAATTATCCCTACATTGGCTGTGAATTCCCAGATAAATAAAAAACTTAGCAGTATTAATATTCGTGATATCCTGACAATTCGTTTATGTCGGCGGTGCATGAGAAGATATTTCTGTTGTCCTGCTGACAGGTTACTCATCTGTATTCAACTCCTTCCATATGAGATTAAAATATGTTTTAAATTCCGGTGCGTTGCGCCGGTTTAGGGGTGTATCTGTGTCAAGGTCAAAAATCAGCGGGATGGTCTGCTTAATGGTTGCGGGACGACCTGAAAGAATGATGACTCGGTCAGCCAGAGATATGGCTTCTGACAGGTCATGGGTTACAAGCAGTGCAGATTTTCCTTCTTTGCGTATGATTTGACCGATATCGTCCCCCACAGTCAGCCGTGTCTGGTAGTCCAGGGCAGAAAAGGGTTCATCCAGGAGAAGAAGCTCCGGCTCCAGCACCAGGGTACGGATTAGGGCTGCCCGCTGGCGCATCCCGCCGGACAGCTCCGAGGGACGGGAGGTCTCAAACTGGCGGAGCCCATAGAGGTCTAAAAGCTCGTGGGCCCGCTCTTTGGTGCGGGCGGTCAGCATATGTTGAACCTCCAGTCCAAGGATTACATTGCTGTAGATGGTTCTCCATTCAAAAAGTTCGTCGTGCTGAAGCATGTAGCCTACATTTGTGGTGCTTTCTTTTAAGTATTTTCCATTAATCTTGATCAGGCCCTTTTCCGGTTCGAGAAGTCCTGCGATTAAGGAAAGCAGTGTGGATTTGCCGATGGTATAGCAGTGGAAACTAAATGCTATCCGGCTAGTACCTAAAATGAGCTGAAAGTCAATGGTATACATGATAAAATATGATTCAGGAAAGGGGAGCTCTGAAGCCATGGAGTGGAATAAAAAATTACAAAATCACAAAAGCATTTCAACAATTTCATGGTGTTTCTCCTAAAGAAGCAAGGGAAAAAGATATTGAATTAGCTGTTATGCCTAAAATGCAAATTGAAGATAAACAAAAATATTCATGGAAATTAGAACGAAAGCCAAGTTTACATTTAATTGGAAAGACTACCAAGATTTCATGTGTGAATAATGAGCATTTTTCAAAAATCCCTGAATTTTGGAGTGATTGCCAAAAAAATGGCCTTTATGCAAATTTAATATCTTTGGATAGAGGAAATCCCAAAGGTATGTTCGGACTATTTGGTTATTATGATGAAAATTCTAATGAAATAGAATATTCTATTATGGTTATATCAGATGCAGATTTACCAGACGGATTTACAAAAATTGAGTTGCCAGAAGCAACCTGGGCAATATTTGACTGTATAGGTATGATACCTCAGTCTATTCACAAGGGCTGGAAATATCTACATGAAGATTGGCTGATAAAATATCCTTTCAAACACGCGCCTTGTCCAGAAGTAGAGTGGTATAGCGATGGCAATTCTTACGACGCAAATTATTTAAGTCAAATATGGATACCAATTATAGAGGAGGACTAGAAAAATGGTACATTTAGTTTATTGTGATAATGCAGGAAAAAGGGGAGAAAAAGTATTAGACAAAATCCTTGCAGGGACAAAGAGTATGGTTGTTCGTGGGGCCGCAGGCAGAAAGCTTCCCCACAGTCGAGTTTTTGAGGGAGAGCGTCTTTATTTCATGGAAAAAGGAAGTGGGTTAATAACAGCAACAGCCATTGTAAAGTCGGTTCAAAATTATGTGAAACTGACGGATTACGAAATTACAAAAATACTGAAAGAAAATCAAAACAAATTAAATCTGTCTGAAAAGCAAAAAACACGCTGGCATAAGAAATGTTTGTGTTTAGTGGAATTTGAAAATGTTGAGGAAATAGAGCCTCTTAGTTTTGAACATCAGGGAAATATGGACGATTGGTTAATCTTAAATAAGATTGAAGATGTTGTTGTCGGCACAAGTATTCCCTACAATTATGAAAACTCAAGATTTTAGTTGCCACAAAGAAATCTCTAAAAGCGCATAGATAACCATTACTTCGTCTGAAAGGCGATAAATATGCAGACTCAAAAATGGCTTTTGAAAGCGATGCTATCTATTACAGCACAAATGCACCCGCATTTTTACCTCTTGCGCTAAGCTACCAGATATGCTATATTATAGAAAAGGGAAAGCCACAGAAGCGGCTCTACCCCGAACAATAATTTTTTACCTCAAAAGAGGCAAGCCGTCACTATTGTGAGTAGTGGCGGCTATTTCTTTTTTCCCTTGTAAATCTGATAAATCAAATTAGCAAGGGCAACAATGAGTATTCCGATCTGAATTAAGAATGAAACCAGATAAGGACAAAAATAAGTTTTCGGAAAGTAACGGCATTGATTAAGAAAATTAGCTCCACGAGGAGCCATTTTGTGACAATGTCCGCAGATATGGCGAGCATCGGATTGTATCAGCCAAAACCCCAACCTTAAAGCCTTTTAAGAAAAGGATAGAAGAATATTAATGGATATGCTATAATTCTTGTGTTGTCCAACCTACACCCGGCAACGGGAGGAGGTGTTTCCATGGAGTTTGTCATATCTTTTATAGTCGCTGTTGCGGCTGGTGTAGCCTGCCACTACATCATCAAATGGCTTGACAGTGACCGAAAGGGCAACAAATAGCCTAGTGGGTGCTTTGCCACTATAAAAGAAAAGAAGAATCCCCAGACTGTACGCTACTACGGTTTGGGGATTCATTCTGCGTTCTCATGGAACTGTCATATCTTTTTGCCTATCGGCATTATAGCATATGCAAAAACTTTTTTCAATATGCTTTTAGCAATCTAAAAACTATCCTTATCTGGTATCAGTCAAATCAGCATATGTAACATACATTGTATCGCCCTCCTTTCTTTCGTCTGGAGGGCTGTTATATCCTCCGAAAATAAAAGAGGGGCAAAGCCGCCGTTGGCTCTATGGTTTTCCCATAAAGGAAGTATAGCATACATTTTCTTATCGTACAATCATAATATTCCGAATCAATATAGCAATCGGAGTTGAATATTTATTAAGAGAAATGGTGTGCATAGAAAATGCCTACACTCCAAACTGAAATGTAGGCATCATCTGCGCTAAATTTTAGATATTTCACCTGTCTACTTGACAAGGGGCATATCAATACCACCCAACTGCGGCTTTATTTTTTCGCCTTTGTAAAGATATTGATTTTTTTAAAACCAAATTACTTTTTCTATATTAAATCAACGTTTATCTATAATTTTATCAATCAAGCCAAAATCCATTGCTTCTTTTGCTGTCATATAATTATCGCGTTCCGTAGCAATGGCAATCTCATCAATACTTCTATCTGTATTTTCTGATAAAATGGTATTTAAGCGTTCTTTGGTCTTTTGTATGTGGTCAGATGTAATTTTTATATCGGCTGCCTGTCCTTGAATCCCATTTCCATGAATAGCAGGCTGATGTATCATAATTTCTGCATTGGGCAAAGCAAGGCGCTTTCCTTTTGCACCTCCTGCCAATAAAAAGGCTCCAAAACTGGCGGCAAGACCTATACATATTGTTGAAACATCACATTTGATATACTGCATTGTATCATAAATAGCAAAACCTGACGAAACAGAACCCCCTGGACTATTTATATATAATTGAATATCTTTTTCAGGGTCTTGTGATTCTAAAAATAGCATTTGTGCAATAATCAAACTCGCTGAAACGTCACTTACTTCTGTACCTAAAAAAATTATTCTGTCGGACAATAATCTTGAAAAAATATCATAGCTACGTTCTCCACGACTTGTCTGTTCAATCACATAAGGAATTGTACTCATGCCGCTAATTTACCTCCTGCTAAATAATTGGTAAATGAGGATCCAGTAAACGAACTTGTCATGCATATTTTCGATTGTTTAGGGTAGAACACGCCATTTTTTCGATAAATATTAGGCGTACATTTGTATAATTGTTTGAAAGCCAATGTGAAAGCTTGCTGTGAATCATAATGTGATTCATAAGCAATATCAACAATGGGCTGCTCTGTTTCCACAAGTTTTTGTGCCGCCAAGGTCAATCTACGTCCTTGTATGTATTTATAAACCGTACATTTTGTTTCTTCAGAAAAAACTCTGGCGATATAAAATTTTGAATAATTTAATGCGCTTGCTATTTTATCAAGGGACAAATCCTCATTAATGTTTGTTTCTATATAGTCCACTACCTTCTTTACAACTGAATTATTGTTCATATATGACACTCCTTTCCCTATTTAATATAACATAGCTTTCTAAAATTATCTTAATAGAAATTGCCCCAATCTGTTATTCATAAATAATTTACAGGTAGTGTCTCAGGATTTCCAAGGGTGTGAACACTGTTATAAACTCTTACTTCAAAATTTGATTTTCCCTGTTATAAGGTCATAGCTTTCCAAAATCATACGTTTAATATCTTTATCCGGTATACTTCCATCCAGAATCACCGTATTCCAATGCTCTTTATTCTGATGATACCCTGGGATTACAGACGGGTAAGCCTGCCGCCAAAAATCACGCCATTGAGGGTCCACCTTGACATTTACTCGTATGGTCCCGTCCTCCCATTCATATGTCCAGGCAAATGCTTTCTTATTCTTTCTGTACCGAACCAACTGCCAGTTCTCGTCATGGAACGGAGCATCCTGGTAGGTGTCCGGCAGAGTCAGGCAATATTTTAGAACGGATTTTCTGTCAGTCATCATATGGTTCCCCTTTCTTATGTATGATTATAAACGATTTCTCTACATTTGTATATATCACAATCTATTTCAGAAGGCTCTCACATTAACAACCCATAAAGAATAATTTGCCAGCAGCTTCATAAATATATTATGAAACCTGACTACAAGAAAGCGGGTTGTTATGTCAAGAAAAAAGCAGAACATCGAGATTGTTTTACATAAACCAACAGATTTATCAAAGGTGTACAATGCACCGCAGGTTACAGAATTTTGGGAAGAAAAAATTTTGGCAAAGGTGAGAGCCTTTAATCTCACAGAACAAGATTATCTTCGATTATTGGAACAAGTTTCGGTTAGTATTTGAAATGCAGCGGCCGTAGTTACTGTAAGATCCAAGTAACAGTTCAGCCTGCAACCGCGAACTTGCTGCGCGGTTAGCAGCCAATGAATTGGAGTAGCTGGGAATCCGCCTCTTTGCCGCAGGCAAACTTTAAAATGGGCGGATTCCGTAACAGTGAAGCTGGAAGGCTGAACTGTTACAGCTTCAAAGAGAAAATTTGGAAAGAGGGTGTTAAAAAATAAGGATTTCAAGTATAATATTTCATAGATAAAAACATTTTGACATTCATGAGAAAGATACAAGAGTCTGTGCAGGAGGTAGGATATGGGTCAGGTATCGATAGATATACCGGAAGCGGTTTTGTACGATACACGTATGAGCCAGGAGGAAGCATGTAAATTTGCAAAGCGGGCAGTAGCCCTTGGATACTATTCCCAGAGTGGAGTATCGATCGGATACTGTGCGCAGATTGCGGAAATGACGGAAGAAGATTTTATCAAGTATCTGGGTAAAAATCAAGTTTCAATTATCCAGTTTGACAATGAAGAAGAATTTCTGGAGGAGCTGGAGCATGCGTAAGGTGATTGTGAATTCAACACCGCTGATTATACTATGCAATATAGGGAAGCTGGAGATATTGAAGGAGATGTATGGTGAAGTTGTTATTCCCCAGGCAGTATATACGGAAGTAACTGTAAAAAAGGATTCTGCCTGTCAGCAGGTGGTATCGGCAGACTGGATTCATGTAGAGCAGGTGAAGGACCACTCTGAGAAGAAGATGTATAAGGCGAAACTTCATGAAGGGGAAGTTGAGGTCATGATGCTTGCACAGGAGACTGGGAAAGAGGCTTTGGTAGTGATTGATGACAATGCGGCAAAAAAGACAGCAAAATATCTGGGGCTTACGGTCACAGGTACGGCAGGGGTGCTGCTAAAAGCCAAAAAGAGGGGAATACTTCCAGAAATACGTCCTGTTTTGGAGAGCATGAAGATGAAAGGATTTTATATTAGCGGAAATGTAGAGCAAATGATATTAGAGCAGGCAAAAGAGCAGTTATCCTAGGGCTTACTAAATTATGGAGACGGGCTATGAAGATATTCATATACAGCAGGAAATCTAAATGGACAGGCAGGGGCGAGAGCGTAGAGAACCAGCTTACCATGTGCAGGGAATACATACAATATAACATTGAAGGGGCAGATAAGGCGGAGATTGTGGAATATGAAGACGAAGGATATTCAGGGAAAAATACCAACCGACCCCAGTTTCAGAAAATGATGAGCGACATCAAGCAAGGAGGGTGCAATTATCTGGTATGTTATAAATTAGACCGGTTAGGGAGAAATATCGCAGATTTGGCGAATTTAATTGAGACGCTGAATAAGCTGAACGTCTCTTTTGTGAGTATTAAGGAAAGATTTGACACATCAACGCCCATCGGAAAAGCAATGATTTATTTTGCAGGGGTATTGGCTCAGATGGAACGGGAACAGATTGCAGAGCGTGTCAGGGATAATATGATTATGCTGGCGAGAAAAGGAAGATGGCTTGGCGGCAATACGCCGTTAGGATTTCGGGCTGAGGCAGAAGAAAAAATATCAATCAACGGTAAAAATAAAAAATCCTTTCGTCTGGTCATGGATGAAGAAGAAATTAAGGTAGTGCAGTTTATTTTTCAGGAGTATTTAGAAAAACAGTCTTTGGTGGGCATTGTAAAGTATTTTCTAAGCCATGACATCATGACAAAGAGAGGTTATGAGTATTCCACAACGGCAGTCAAGGATATTCTGACCAATCCGGTATACTGTATTGCCGATAAAGAAGCCTACGATTATTTCTGGAATCTGGGATGTCAGGTATGTCTGGAGGAGGAGGAGGCAGACGGAAAATACGGTTTGATTAGCTACGCAAAAACATCTTCTTCTCAATATAAAAACAAAGATAATGCGCCAGAAAAATGGGTAATTGCACTGGGCAGGCATCGGGGTATTGTATTGGGAAAGGATTTTGTGAAAATCCAGAAGGTGCTGAAATATAATAGTTCTAAGGGGGATCGCTGGCATAAGCCCCAGAATCAGGTTGCTTTATTATCAGGACTGCTATATTGTTCCTGCGGTCACTATATGCGTCCGAAGAATTATTCTTCTAAACAACTGACAGAAGACGGTGAACGGAAGTTTTCCTACCTGTGTACTTATAAGGACAAGACTAACGGGAAAAAGTGTTCGACAGCGAACGTACAGGGCAATACTTTGGACCGGTTAGTATGTGAGGAAATTTTGCGGTATGCAGACGAGAACTCCAGCGTTTACCAAATGCTGGAGGAGATGAAAGAGAAGATTATAAATACAAAAGAAGATAAGGTAAATGCAGCGGATATTCTGGATTGGGAGATACAGAAACGAAAAAAAGAGGTAAAGAACCTGATTACCGCCCTTGCCAAATCGGAGGGCAACGAGGCGTTTATCAGCCAGATTGAGCAGGAAATAACGAGACTGAACGATGAATGTGCGGCGTTAGAAAAGGAAAAGGGAGAGGCTTTAGAGGAGGGCTGTCTGGTACAGGGGAACAGACAGCAGCTAGATGTTCTTATTCACCAGCTTCAATCGTTTCAAAAGCTCTTTGACTCTTTAACGGTAATTGAAAAGAGGGAATACCTGCGTATGATATTAGACAAGGTTGTATGGGACGGGGAACAGGCCCATATTTTTATTTGTGGCAGCCATTGACGGGGTATGGGCGGAGAAATATCTGTGGCAGCCCCAGGCTTTGTTTCCATTGGTCAGCCATCCCATTGCCGCAGCCCGAAGGTCCTACTATGGATACAAATTCTCCCTTGTTCAGCGCAAAGGATATGTCCGTAAGAGCAGGAGTTTCCCCTTCCAGGGTGTGATAGGCGTAATGAATATGTTTGAGTTCTAATACTTGTTCCATAGGAACCTCCTGTATTTTATATAAGATTCAGCTACCGTTACATTATTTTATGTAAATATCATAAATTAGTGAAGGATTAATCTTGCCAGAAACGGTGAAAGCAGTTATAATTCAAAAGGTATGCCACATAAAGACGAAGTACATAGTCATTTTTAGAGGAGAAGAGTTCAGATGAATTATCAGAAAGAACTGGAGAAGTTGATTGAGGGTCTGGGAAAGGAACAGAAGGTGCCAAGCCTTCTGCTGCATAGCTGCTGTGCGCCATGCAGCAGTTATGTGCTGGAATATCTGAGTAATTATTTCGAGATTACCACCTTCTATTATAACCCCAATATTTATCCGGAGAGCGAATATACCAAACGGATTTTAGAGCAGCAGACTTTGATTGCGAAGATGAGGACCCAGCATCCGATTACGTTTATGGCAGGAGCTTATGATAAAGACCGTTTTTATGAGATGGCGAGAGGAATGGAGCATCTAAAGGAGGGCGGGGAACGCTGTTTTAGATGTTATGAGCTAAGGCTTCGGGAAGCGGCGGAGGTTGCGAAAAAGTGCGGTTTTGATTATTTTGCAACGACGCTGAGCATCAGCCCTCTTAAGAATGCCGTCCGGTTAAATGAGATTGGGCTGCGGCTTTCTAAGGAGTTTGGAGTGGCGTATCTGCCGTCTGATTTCAAGAAGAAGAATGGATATAAACGCTCGATTGAGCTGTCGAAGAAGTATGGACTGTATCGGCAGGATTATTGCGGGTGTGAATTTTCCGTAGCCCTGTCGCGCAGGGCTTAGAAGATAAATTCACCAGCCTAAAAGTGATGAAATACAAGGGAGATGAAGAAATGGCACAGTTATGGGGCGGACGTTTCACAAAGGAAACGGACCAGCTTGTTTATCAGTTTAACGCATCAATCTCATTTGATAAGAGATTCTATGCCCAGGATATCCGCGGCAGTATTGCCCATGTGATGATGCTGGCAAGACAGGGAATCCTTACGGATACAGAGAAGGAGAAGATTATAGAGGGACTGGAGGGAATCTTAAGCGACGTGGACAACGGAAGGCTTGAGATTACAGAGCAGTATGAAGATATCCACAGCTTTGTGGAGGCGACGCTGATTGACAGAATCGGGGAGCCGGGAAAGAAGTTACATACAGGGCGCAGTCGTAATGACCAGGTGGCGTTGGACATGAAGCTTTATACGCGGGACGAGGTACATATGCTGAACCAGCTTGTAAAGGAGCTTCTTCAGGCAATCCTTGCGATCATGGAGGAGCATGTGGATACATACATGCCTGGGTTTACTCATTTGCAGAAGGCGCAGCCGGTCACCCTTGCCCATCATATGGGTGCATATTTTGAAATGTTTTGTAGAGACCATGAGAGGCTTAAGGATATTTATGGAAGGATGGATACCTGCCCCTTAGGTTCTGGGGCGCTGGCTGGAACCACCTATCCGCTGGATCGGGATTACACGGCGAGCCTTCTTGGCTTCAAGGGACCCACAAGGAACAGTATGGACGGAGTGTCTGACAGGGATTATCTTTTAGAGCTTCTGTCAGCCCTTTCGATTTTGATGATGCATCTGAGCCGTTTTTCCGAGGAGGTCATCATCTGGAATTCCAACGAGTATCAGTTTGTGGAGATTGACGACGCCTACAGCACAGGCAGCAGTATTATGCCCCAGAAGAAGAATCCGGACATTGCGGAGTTAGTCCGCGGCAAGACCGGACGGGTCTATGGGGCCCTTCAGGGACTTCTGGTTGCCATGAAGGGAATTCCTCTTGCCTATAATAAAGATATGCAGGAGGACAAGGAGTTGGCGTTTGACGCCATTGACACGGCAAAGGGCTGCCTTGGGCTGTTTACCGGTATGCTTAGGACCATGGGCTTTAAGAAAGAACGGATGGAGGAAAGTGCGAAGCTTGGATTTACCAATGCCACGGATGCAGCGGATTATTTGGTGAACCATGGCGTTGCGTTTCGAGATGCCCATGGGATTGTGGGACAGTTGGTGCTTCTTTGTATTGAGAAGGATATGACCCTTTCTGAACTTCCCCTTGAGGAATATCAGAAGATATCGCCTGTGTTTGAGGAGGATATCTATCAGGCAGTCAGCATGGAAACCTGCGTCAATAAGCGGGTTACAAAAGGGGCGCCGGGATGGGCGGCCATGGAGGCGGAGATTGCTGAATGCAGGAAGTATCTTGGAGAGTATTAGATATACATACAAAGTTTTATAGAATTCAGGATAAGAGGAGTGGAGAAGCATGGAACAGAAATTAAGAGTAGGTGTCTTAGGCGCAACCGGAATGGTGGGACAGCGATTCATCTCGCTGCTTGAAGACCACCCATGGTTTGAGGTTGTGACTGTGGCGGCAAGCGAAAGATCGGCGGGAAAGACTTACGAGAGCGCAGTTTTAGACCGCTGGAAGATGGCTTTACCTATGCCAGAGAGTGTCAAAGGGCTTACCGTTTTGAATGTCAATGAGGTAGAAAAGGTTGCCGCTACCGTTGATTTTGTGTTCAGCGCCGTGGATATGACGAAGGATGAGATTCGGGCCATTGAGGAGGAATATGCAAAGACAGAGACTCCTGTGGTATCCAACAACAGCGCCCACCGCTGGACGCCGGATGTGCCCATGGTGGTGCCTGAAATTAACTCCGAACATTTTGAGGTAATCGAAGCCCAGAAGAAGCGTCTTGGAACGACGCGGGGCTTCATTGCGGTAAAACCGAACTGCTCGATTCAAAGTTATGCGCCCTGTCTTGCAGCATGGAAGGAATTTGGCCCCAAGGAGGTGGTTGCGACCACCTATCAGGCAATCTCAGGCGCAGGCAAGACGTTTGAGGATTGGCCGGAGATGGAAGGAAATATAATTCCTTATATCGGCGGGGAGGAAGAAAAGAGCGAGCAGGAGCCTTTGCGCGTGCTGGGGCATGTAAAGGATGGCCAGATTGTGAAGGCAAGCTTTCCGAAGATTACCTGTCAGTGTGTCCGTGTTCCGGTGCTGGACGGTCATACGGCGGCAGTATTTATTAATTTTGAGAAGAAGCCAACTAAGGACCAGTTGATTGAGAAGCTTTTAAGCTACAAGGGATATCCCCAGGAGGCAAAGCTTCCAAGCGCGCCGAAGCAGTTTATTCAATATCTGGAGGAGGATAACCGTCCCCAGGTTAAGTTAGATGTGGATTTTGAGAAGGGCATGGGCGTTTCCATCGGACGTCTTAGAGAAGACAACATTTATGACTATAAGTTTATTGGCCTGTCCCACAATACGGTGCGCGGCGCGGCAGGCGGCGCGGTGCTCTGTGCAGAGGCATTGACATCGAAGGGATATATCAAGGCAAAATAGACAGAATGAAAAGAGCGGGGATTTCCCGCTTCTTTTATTTTCCGGAGGCATTGTTTTGTCAAAATTCCTTCTTTCATTTCCTCCTCCCAGGTGGTAAAATAAATAGATAAAAGCAAAGACGTGAGGTAGCAGATATGGATAAAAAGATACTAAATTATACCTTGATGGACAGAGTCCAAAAGCCCGAAGACCACGAATTGCAGTGCGCCCTTGGATATACTCAGAACAGAGAGTTATCATGGCTGAAATTCAACAAGAGAGTCCTTGAGGAAGCTAAAGACTCTACGGTTCCTCTCCTGGAGCGTATGAAATTTGTTGCGATTTTCAGCAGCAACCTGGATGAATTCTTTATGATTCGTGTGGGAAGCCTGTTTGACATGGCGCACACAGATGCCAGCAGACGTGATAGTCGTTCTGGCCTGACTGCCAAGGAGCAGCTTGACAAGATTTTTGAGGCTGTCGCGCCCCTCTATAAAGAAAGGGATAAGGCGTATGCAGAGATTAAGAAGCAGCTTGGCCCATATGGGATCTGCGGCCTGAACTTCAAGGAGTTGGAACAGAACGAGAAGAAGTATGTAAAGAAATATTTTAAAGAACAGATTCTGCCTGTTCTCTCTCCCCAGATTGTAGACGCTAATCATCCATTTCCCCATCTGCTCAATAAAGAGGTCTATGTGACGGCCAACTTAAAATTCAAAGAGAAGGCGAACTCCAAATCTATGATGGGTCTTGTGCCGATTCCCCAGTTTGTGTCGGATGTCTTGTATCTTCCGGGTCACGATATCCGCTATATCCGTATGGAGAAGGTTATCCTGGAGTATCTGGATCTTGTTTTTTCAAAATACGAGGTATCGGACGCCAATTACATTTGCGTGACAAGGAATGCGGATATTGCGCCGGATGATGAGGCGTTGGACGTCAGCGACGACTTCCGTTACTTGATGAAGGAGACGTTACATAAGAGGCGCCGGATGGCTGTGGTTCGTCTGGAGGTTGCGGAGAAGATGAAGCCAGATATTGAGGCATATTTCTGTGAGAAGTTTAATATTGAGCCCCATCAGATTTTCCGCACAAAGATTCCCATGAAGCTGGCGTTTATATTTGCAATCAGTGACAAGCTGCCGGAGTCTATGAAGCGCTCGCTTATTTACCATCCCTTTACGCCCCAGAATTCGGCCCATGTGCAGGAGGGGAATGTCATGCGTCAGGTTAAGAAGCGGGATATCCTTCTTTATTATCCCTTTGAGAGTATGAATCCCTTTCTTAAGATGATTAAAGAGGCTTCTTCGGACCCCAATGTGATGACAATTAAGATTACCATCTATCGCCTTGCCAAGAAGGCCAGACTGGTGGAATACCTGTGCGCAGCGGCGGAGAATGGAAAGGATGTTACCGTGTTGATTGAGCTTCGGGCCAGGTTCGACGAGCAGAATAATATTGACTGGTCTGAGCGTATGGAGGAGGCAGGATGTCGGGTAATCTATGGCTTTGAATCCTACAAGGTTCATTCCAAGATATGTCTGATCACTTACCGCAACCGGAACGAGATTCAATATATTACACAGATTGGAACTGGTAATTACAACGAAAAGACGGCGGCCATGTATACGGATTTGTCGCTGATGACCGCAAATCCGGCCATCGGAAAGGATGCTGCGGAGTTTTTTAAGAACATGTCGATCGGGAACCTGGACGGGACCTACGAGCACCTGATTGTGGCGCCTACCAGCCTGAAACGGAAGGTACTGTATCTCATGGATGAAGAGATTAAGAAGGGAAGCGGCGGACGGGTTATTATGAAGATGAATTCGCTTACAGACGTGGATTATATCAGGAAGGTTTGCGAGGCTTCTAAGGCCGGAGTCAGGGTGGACCTGATTGTGAGGGGAATCTGCTGTATCCTTCCGGGAATACCGGAATACACGGAGAATGTCCGTATTATGAGTATTGTGGGAAGATATCTGGAGCATGCCCGTATTTTCAGCTTCGGAACGGGTGCGGAGCAGAAGGTTTATATTGGTTCGGCTGACATGATGACAAGGAACACACAGAAGCGTGTGGAGGTTGCATGTCCGATTTTGGATGACAGCATCCGCCGTCAGATTAACCATTACCTTAAGGTCATGCTCAGCGATAATGTAAAGGCAAGAGTCATGCTTTGCGACGGCTCTTATGTGAAGAAAACAGCCGAGTCCCAGGTGGACTCTCAGGCAGTCTTTATGGAGGAGGCAATCCACGCCAAGAGAGTGGCTCCCAAGGAGGAGAGGCGATTTGGCGAGTGGGTGAAGGAGCTGATCGGCAGTATTCGGAAGTAGGGCGGCCATAAGATTTTAGCGTTATGTTCGTTTACTGCTATGGAATTGTGAAGAATTAGAGGAGAGTTATCATTAATATGGGGAAATCACTTTATATTGCGGAGAAACCAAGTGTGGCGCAGGAGTTTGCCAAGGCGCTTAAAATGAATGGGAGAAGGGGGGACGGATACCTGGAGTCAGAGGAGGCTGTGGTTACCTGGTGTGTGGGGCATCTGGTGACCATGAGTTATCCGGAGGTGTATGATCCGAGCCTTAAGAGGTGGAGTCTTGAGACTCTGCCTTTTATACCAGGGGAGTTTAAGTATGAGGTGATTCCGGCTGTGGCCAAACAGTTTCGGATTGTTTCAGGACTTTTGAACCGGAAGGACGTGGAGAGAATCTACGTGTGTACAGACTCCGGACGGGAGGGAGAGTACATCTATCGGCTGGTAGAGCAGCAGGCGAATGTGAAGGGAAAGGAACGCCGCAGGGTATGGATTGATTCCCAGACGGAGGAGGAGATACTGCGCGGCATCCGTGAGGCGAAGGAGTTAAAGGAATATGATAACCTGTCCGCATCCGCCTATCTTCGGGCGAAGGAGGATTATCTGATGGGGATTAATTTCTCCCGTCTATTAACCTTAAAATATGGGAGCAGCATTGCAAATTATCTTAAGCTGGACCGCTCTGTAATCTCCGTAGGAAGGGTGATGACCTGTGTGCTTGGTATGGTGGTCAGGAGGGAGAGGGAGATTCGGGAATTTGTGGAAACCCCCTTTTATCGGGTGGTGAGCAAAAACGGAGAGCCAGGGGAAACCTTTGAGGGTGAGTGGCGGGCAGTCAAGGGCTCCCGCTGGTTTGAATCATTTGACCTCTATAAAGAAAATGGCTTCAAGGAGAGAAAAAAGGCGGAGGAATTGCTTGCTTATCTCAGTGACCAGCCGCCGCTGTCCTGCCAGATTATTTCGATTGAAAAAAAGAAGGAGAAGAAGAATGCGCCCCTTTTGTTCAATCTGGCAGAATTGCAGAATGAGTGCTCTAAGCGGTTTAAGATTAGTCCAGATGAGACTCTTCGCATCATACAGGAGATGTATGAGAAGAAGCTGGTAACCTATCCCAGAACCGATGCCAGAGTGCTGTCTACGGCTGTAGCCAAAGAGATCCATAAGAATTTGAACGGTCTGATGAAATATGAACCGGCTGTGCCCTTTCTTCAGGATATTGTGGTCTTCAAAAGCCATAAGGGACTTTTGAAGACCCGCTATGTCAATGACAAGCAGATTACAGACCATTACGCGATTATTCCTACGGGCCAGGGGATAAATGTTTTGAATTCCCTGCCCCATCTGTCAGGAAAGGTGTATGATTTGATTGTCCGAAGATTTCTCAGCATATTCTATCCTCCGGCGGTCTATCAGAAGATACAGATTGTCACGAAGATGAAGGAGGAGTCATTTTTTTCCAGCTTTAAGGTGCTTGCAGAGGAAGGGTACCTGAAGGTTTCAGGAATCCCTGGGCAGAAGAAGGAGGCGTCTGTAGGGGCGAAGCATCAGGACGGAGATGGGGAAAAGGAAGAAAATAAGGAAGAAAATGAAGTAGAGGGAGGTACGGACACCGCATTTTTTCAAAAGCTTCAGGCCCTTAAAAAAGGTATGACGCTTCCCGTCCAGTCTTTGGAGATTAAGGAAGGGAAAACCTCACCGCCGAAGCGGTATAATTCCGGCTCCATGATTCTTGCCATGGAGAACGCCGGACAGTTGATTGAGGATGAGGAGCTTAGGGCCCAGATTAAGGGCAGCGGAATCGGAACCAGCGCCACCAGAGGGGAGATTTTGAAGAAGCTGTTTGCCATCGAGTATCTTGCCCTGAATAAGAAAACCCAGACTGTCACGCCGACTCTCCTTGGGGAAATGATTTTTGACGTGGTAGAACATTCCATTAAGTCGCTGCTAAACCCTGAGCTTACGGCGAGCTGGGAGAAGGGGCTTAACTATGTTGCCGATGGAGAGATTACGCCAAAGGAATATATGGAGAAGCTTAGCCATTTTATCATAAGCAGAACGCAGGGGGTTAAGGGGCTGTATAACCAGAGCCAGCTTTATGCGTGCTATGATAAGGCGGCAGAAGCCTATCGAAAGCCGGAGAAGGAGAAGAAGAAGGGGAACAAAAAAGAAAAAAATTTGTAAGAAATTTCTTAATATGCTGAAAAAGTAATGTGGCAGTATAGAAGATGTGGTAGAATATTAAGTGGATACTCAGAAAGCATAAAGAAAGGAAGACAGGCAGAATGCAGGAATTAACAGTCAAAGAGTTGTACACATTGGATGAGACGATTGCAAAGGATATCTTTAAGGGTGTTACCTATCCCTGGGAGGTGCTTCCGAAGATTAGTGAATTCATCCTCCGGCTTGGAGAAACACTTTCTGAGGAGGAGTATGACAAGGTCGGTGAAGACGTGTGGATTGCAAAGTCGGCAAAGGTGTTTGAGTCTGCATATATCCACGGGCCTGCGATTATCGGAAGGGATGCAGAAGTAAGGCACTGTGCGTTTATCCGAGGAAATGCAATCGTTGGTGAGAAAGCCGTGGTTGGCAATTCTACTGAGCTTAAGAACGTAATTCTGTTTAATAAGGTTCAGGTGCCTCACTATAATTATGTGGGCGATTCTGTTCTTGGCTATAAGGCGCACATGGGCGCAGGCTCCATTACGTCTAATGTGAAGTCAGATAAAAAGCTGGTGGTGGTCAAGACGCCTAAGGGCAATATTGAGACGGGTATGAAGAAATTTGGCGCAATGCTTGGTGACGAGGTGGAGGTGGGCTGCGGAACTGTCCTAAATCCGGGAAGCGTCGTTGGAAGCCGCACCAATATTTATCCCCTTTCCTGTGTGAGAGGATACGTTCCGGCAGGAAGTATCTATAAGAAGCAGGGCGAGGTTGTGGAGAAGATGGAGTAACAGACACAGAAGAACAGGAGGAAGAGGATGCATAAAATTGGGTTTATTGGAGTAGGAATCATGGGGAAATCCATGGTCCGCAATCTGATGAAGGCTGGATTTGAACTTCATATTTTTGCCAGAACAAGGGCAAAGGTTGAGGATGTGGTCAGCGAGGGGGCAATTTTCCATGAGTCCATAAAGGACTGCGTAGAGGGCTGTGAGGCTGTGATTACAATCGTTGGTTTTCCGCAGGATGTGGAGGAAGTATATTTTGATACGGGAAACATTCTGGATAGCGCAAAGGAAGGCGCTTACCTGATTGATATGACCACCACAAGCCCCATGCTTGCCGAGAAGATTTGGGAAGATGGAAACAAAAGAGGCTTCCATGTGCTGGATGCGCCTGTGACCGGCGGAGATACAGGGGCGAAGGCTGGAACCCTGTCTATTCTCGTTGGTGGTAAGAAAGAGGACTACCAGGTATGTATGCCGCTGTTTGAAGCAATGGGCACTAATATTAACTATCAGGGAGAGGCAGGATGCGGGCAGCATGCTAAGCTGGCCAATCAGATTATGATTGCAGGGACGCTGTCAGGGGTCTGTGAGGCTTTGACCTATGCAAAGGCTAAGGGGCTTGATCTTCAGGTGCTGCTTGACTCTGTTTCCACCGGCGCGGCGGGCAGCAGGCAGTTGGATACCTTCGGACCGAAGCTTCTGGCAGGGGATTTTGCGCCGGGCTTCTTTATGAAGCATTTTATCAAGGATATGAAGCTTGCCCTTACAGGGGCGAATATGAGCGGTCTGTGTCTGGATGTGTTAAGTCAGGTCCTGGCCAATTATGAAGAACTGGCGGCAGAGGGATACGGCGACCTTGGAACCCAGGCATTGATGAAATACTACGAGGAGACTATGGACGACGGGGAAGATGAAGCTTCCCATTGAAAGGAGAAAAGAATGGCAAGTGAGAATTTTGTAACGTTTGAGATTGGAAAGACCAAGCATATTGCGCTGGTGGCTCATGATGGCAAGAAGAAAGAGTTGGTAGAGTGGTGCGACAAGAATAAGGAAATCTTAAAAGGACATTTCCTGTGCGGAACAGGTACGACCTCAAGGCTGATTGCAGAGAAGACCGGACTTCCGGTGAAGGGATATAACAGCGGTCCTTTAGGCGGGGATCAGCAGATTGGAGCGAAGATTGTTGAGGGACAGATTGATTTTATGATTTTTCTGTGGGACCCGTTGGAAGCACAGCCTCATGATCCGGATGTAAAGGCGCTATTGCGTATTGCGGTGGTGTATGATATCCCGATTGCAAATAATCTGGCAACGGCGGATTTCATGCTGAATTCTAAATATATGGACGATACTTACAACCGAAGGGTGGAGAATTTCAACAAGACGGTTCAAGAGCGTGTGGAAAAGATGAAATAAATTGGAATAATACAATGGGGGCTGTCGGTATCTGTGCCGATCGCCCCTTAAAAGGTAATTTTTAATCCCTAAGTTCTATATTATGAGCAATTTTTCGTAAAATTTTTTCCTTGATTCCGTCAGCAGGTTTTAGGGTTTCATCTTCTAATTCATCTTCAAGGCTTTGTGCTTCATCCAAAAAGCAGCTTTTCATATTTTTTTCTAATTTATCCATAACGATCCTCCGTATATAAGATGATACTATATGTATGTTAAAAATAGTACTGGAAAATATTGGAATGTCAAGAGATTCTTTAAAAATATTATAAAAATTTATAGAATCAAACGTTCGCAATCAAATATTTTTTGTGTTATACTGATATTTAGTGCAGTTATATGGCTGCACAGTAAGATAAAATTTTAAGAAGACTAGGAGTGATCACATGCCAGTAATCCGGCCTTTTAAATGTGTGCGTCCGGCAGAGGATAAGGCTTCTGCCATTGCCGCACTTCCATATGATGTGTATAACCGAAAAGAGGCGAAAGAGGTTGTAAAGAACAACGCTCTTTCATTTTTGAAAATAGACCGTGGGGAGACCCAGTTTCCGGACGATGTGGATATGTATTCCACGCTGGTGTACGAGCGAGCCAGACAGACCCTTGAGGAGATGCTTAAGGAGGGTTCCTTTGTGATGGAGGAGGAAGCCTGCTATTTTCTGTATGCCCTAACTTACGATGGGCAGACGCAGACCGGTATCGTAGGCTGTGCGTCGGTTGACGATTATCTGAATGGAAAGATATGCAGGCATGAGAATACGAAGGAAGACAAGGAGCAGGATCGGATTCGTCATGTGGATACGATGAACGCCCAGACAGGGCCAATCTTCCTGGCATATCGCAGGCAGCAGGAATTGGAGGACATTGTCTGTAAAGTGAAGGAGGGGCAGCCCCTCTATGATTTTACGTCAGAGGACGGCATCCGTCATCAGGTATGGAGGCTTGAGGCGGCTTCAGAGGCGACAGAACGGATTGGAGAGATATTTTCAAGGCTTGACCGTGTCTATATTGCAGACGGGCACCACAGGGCAGCGTCGGCTGTGAAGGTAGGGCTGAAACGCCGCAGGGAGTATCCGGATTACGACGGGACAGAGGAGTTTAATTATTTTCTCTCCGTACTTTTTCCGGAAAATGAGCTTAGGATTTTTGACTATAACCGAGTTGTGACGGGACAAAACGGACTTACGTTTCAGGAATTGCTGGAAGGTATTCAAAAGAATTTCCATATAGAAGAACAGGCCTCCATGTTTCGGCCGGCCCATAAGGGCGATATTGGAATGTATGGCAACGGCAGATGGTATCGGCTTTCTGCCCATGAGGAGTTGTACACAGGGGATCCGGTGGAGGATTTGGATGTGTCGGTTCTGCAGAATAAGATTTTAGAGCCTTTGCTTGGAATCCTGAATCCTAAGGCAGAGCCAAGGCTTACATTTGTCGGCGGAATCAGAGGACTTGATGAGCTAAAGCGGCTGGTGGATGAGGCAGGGCAGGCAGGAGAAGAAAAAATTGCCTTTGCAATGTATCCCACCTCCATGGAGGAATTGCTGGCCGTGGCAGACTGTGGCAGGCTTATGCCGCCCAAATCCACCTGGTTTGAGCCTAAGCTGCGAAGCGGATTATTCATACATATGATATAAATTTAAAATATTTAAAATTTTACGAAAAGAAAGGTGAAAATCAAATGAAAATAGCAGTAGCAGGAACAGGATACGTGGGGCTTTCCATTGCCACCCTGTTATCACAGAATCATGAAGTAACAGCCGTGGATATCATACCGGAGAAGGTAGAGCTGATTAATCAGAGAAAATCTCCCATTCAGGACGAGTATATCGAGAAATATCTGGCAGAAAAAGATTTGAAGCTGACTGCCACATTAGATGCAGAGGAGGCATATACCAATGCGGATTTCGTAGTCATTGCAGCTCCCACCAATTATGACAGCAAGAAGAATTTCTTCGATACCAGCGCTGTGGAGGCTGTGATTCAGCAGGCAATTCAATATAATCCGGACGCGGTGCAGGTCATCAAGTCCACCATACCAGTAGGATTTACAGCGTCTGTCCGTGAGAAGTACCATTGTGACAATATTATTTTCAGTCCGGAGTTTCTGCGGGAATCCAAGGCTCTTTACGACAATCTCTATCCCAGCCGTATTATCGTGGGCACAGATGTGATGAATGCCCGTCTGGTGAAGGCTGCCAACACATTTGCGTCCTTGTTAAAAGAAGGGGCGATTAAAGAAGAAATCGACACTCTGATTATGGGATTTACCGAGGCGGAGGCAGTAAAATTATTTGCAAATACCTATCTGGCCCTTCGCGTATCCTACTTTAACGAGCTGGATACCTATGCGCAGATGAAGGGGTTGGATACCCATCAGATTATTGACGGTGTCTGTCTTGACCCGCGTATCGGGACTCATTACAACAATCCTTCCTTCGGGTATGGCGGCTACTGTCTGCCAAAGGATACCAAGCAGCTTCTGGCGAACTATGCTGATGTGCCCCAGAACATGATGTCAGCAATCGTAGAAAGCAATCGCACGAGGAAGGATTTCATTGCGGACAGTGTGCTGGAGATTGCCGGAGGCTATGGGGCAAACGGCGAGTATAACGCAGGAATGGAGGGAGAAGTCGTGGTGGGGGTTTACCGGCTGACCATGAAATCCAATTCTGATAATTTCCGTCAGAGCTCTATTCAGGGCGTGATGAAGCGAATCAAGGCAAAGGGCGCGACGGTTGTGATCTACGAGCCCTCACTGGAGGACGGAAGCACATTTTTTGGAAGCAAGGTGGTAAACGACCTGGCGAAATTCAAGGAGATGAGTCAGGCCATTGTTGCAAACAGGTATGATTGTTGTCTGGACGACGTAAAGGACAGAGTATATACCCGTGATATTTTCCAGAGGGATTAAATAGAATTTGAAAAAAACTGCAAAAATGGGAGTTGAACCCATAGTTGATATTTTATTGACAGGTGGGTAAAGTTGTGATACCATACCCTTCGTTGCACAATACATGTAACAAATTTGTAATAATTGTAATAAAGTTGAAATTATTGAATATACTTTATTAAAACATAGTTCATGTATTGTAACAATAGGAGGGAAGTATTTATGATAAAAAACAAAAAATTTAATTCGGTGGTGGCAGTAGTTTCAGCTTGTTCGCTTATGACCGTAGGATTTACCAGCGAGGCGGCTTCAGCCAAGCCTGAGGCAAGCCTGGCAATCAGCGGGATGGATACCCAGCAGCTGGTGAAATTGCAGCGGGAAAGTTTTCAGGTCACACCGGATACACTTATGGTATCAACGAAGGAGAAGATAGAGGAGCAGCAGAGACTGAAGATAGAGGAGATTGAGCGAAGAGAGCGTGAAGCAAAGGAGAAGGCAGAACGTGAAGCGAGGGAGAAGGCCGCGGCGCTTCAGTCACAGTATCAGGAATTGATGGCTTCCATTATTTTCTGCGAGGCGGGCAACCAGCCCTATGAAGGCCAGGTTGCGGTTGGAGCTGTCATCATGAATCGAGTGAGAAGCAGCGCGTATCCCAACAGCATTGAAGGTGTAATCTATCAGTCAGGACAGTTTGGGCCGGCGTCTACAGGATGGCTTGACAGAGTCAGAAGCACCCGCGGTTATACGGCCAGCGCCATGCAGGCTGCAAATGACGCTCTGGCAGGGGCCAATCCCATTGGCGGATGCCTGTATTTCGACCAGGGAGGATATGGGACGAAGATTGGAGCACACTATTTTCATTAATAAAGGAGAATTTATTCAGCCGTTTAAAGTCCGGATTTTGATTGGGCTTTGAAACGGCTGAACTTATTTTAGTCTGTAATTTGACATGAAAATTTTATACGAGTTTATAATAAACGGCTGAATAGGGGCTTAGATTAAAAACTGCCTGTCCATTTTTTAATATGATTTCCGTCTTATTATATTTCTTAACTCCCCCATACTCTTGAGAATCGCTTGCCAGTAATAGGGTCAGCTTCTTAGCTTCCGTTATCTCAAGCTTATAATTTTTCTGTTCCTGGTCAGAAAAGTTAAAGACAGCCAGGATTCGTTCCTTCTTGGCGAAACGCTGGAATGCATAGATGCACCGCGGCTCCTGATGGCAGTCAATCCAGCGGAAACCGTCGGCTTCGTAATCTTTTTCATAGAACGCCGGATGCTTAAGATAGAGCCGGTTTAAATCCTTCATGAATCGATGAAAGGCATCGTGAATCGGATAGGAGAGAATGTCCCAGTCCTGCTGGCGTTTTTCATCCCATTCCCGAAGCTGGCCGAATTCATTTCCCATAAAATTCAGCTTCTTGCCGGGATGGGCGTACATGTACATATAGAAGGCCCTTGCCTGGGGGAATTTCTCGTCGTAGTCTCCATGCATCTTCTGCATGATGGTTGCTTTGCCGTGAACCACCTCGTCGTGGGAGAGGGGGAGAAGGAAGGAGTCATTATAAAAATACATCATGGAAAAGGTCAGCTTGTGGTAGCTTTCTTGGCGGTATTCTGGTCCTGTGCGGAAATAATCCAGAGTATCGTTCATCCATCCCATATCCCATTTGTAATCAAAACCAAGTCCTCCCTCACTGACCGGACAGGTGACGTCGGGGTAGGAGGTGGAATCCTCGGCAAAAAGCATGACTGTGGGGTGAAGCTCCTTTAAGCCTCTGTTCATCTCACGGATAAAGTCAACGGCAGTATGATTCACTCCTCTTGCCGGTTCACCCTGCCAGTAAATCATCCGGCTTATGGCGTCCATGCGGATTCCGTCCATGTGATATTCTGTGAGCCAATAGTTGGCGGCGGATTGGAGGAAGCTTCGGACCTCTCCGCGGGAATGCATGAAATTGCAGCTTCCCCATTCGCTGACGCCTACGTCGTGGTGGGGATACTCATAGAGGGCTGTACCATCATAGTTTGCCAGTGCGTACCCGTCTACAGCGAAGTGGACAGGGACGAAATCCAGGATTACGCCTATGTTATTTAGGTGGCATTTATCTACGAATTCCATCAATTCCGCCCCAGTACCGTAACGGGAGGTGGGGCTGAAGAAGCCGGTATTCTGGTATCCCCAGGATTCATCGCAGGGGTGCTCGCTTAAGGGCATAAGCTCCACGTAATTGTATCCGTATTCCTTCAGGTAGGGAATCAGGAGATCTGCCAGCTCTGCATAGGTATACCAGTCATCCGCCGCATCTGAAGGCTTACGAAAAGAGCCGAAATGGAGTTCGTAGATGTTCAGCGGCTTATCCTTACAGTCAGAGCGCTTCTGCATCCAGGAGGAGTCCTGAAAGGCATAGCTTAAGTCCGTTGAGGCATTCCCAGCAAGCCTTCGTACAATGGAGGCTGTATTTGGGCGAAGCTCCATGCCGAAGCCATAGGGGTCACAGTGGTCCATGCAGGAGTGGTCCTGCTTGTAAATGCGGTACTTGTACATCATTCCTGGTTTGGCCTCTTTTGCATAACATTCCCAGAAGTTGCCGTCATAGACTTTGTGCATCTCCCATTCCTGCCAGCCGGTAAATTCTCCGATTAGTGCAATTCTTAACGCGCCTGGTGCAAATGTGCGAAATGTGACGCCCTCTGCCTCTGGGTGTGCGCCGAGAAACCGGTAGGCATCAAATATTTTTCCTGTGTAAAATCCATAAAAATCCATAATGTCTCCTCCAAATTGTAAAAAATAATGGACAGTAGTTGTTTATCTGTTTTATAATTATTATACTGACAAACAAGGAGGACATCCACCGTCAATACGGACGGATAGGCGGATAAACGACGTTTTAAGGAAAATGTCGGAGAAGGTTCTTGACGGAAGGTCGTACTGGTGGTGAAAAAGAGATACATAAGGGAGAGAAAAGAGATGGATTTGCGGATTGAGAAGACAGAGAGAGGGATTAAGAATGCATTTATCCAACTGCGCTCTAAAAAGCCTTTGGAGAAGATTACGGTTCGAGAGCTGTGTGAGCTGGCGTGCATCAATAAGTCTACTTTTTATTCCCATTACAGGGATATCTATGATTTGTCGGACAATATGGAGGAAGAGTTGGTGCGGTCAATCATCAACAGTATTTCCCATCCGGAATATATTATGGAGCATCCGGCAGAATTTACGAAGGAATTATGTTTCGCTTATTTGTCGCAGAACACCTTGACGATGATTATATTTTCTGGAAGCCAAAGGAATAACCTGGTGGACAGAATCGAGACAAGTATTAAGGAGATGGTGTTTCAGAAATATCCGGACTGCAGGGAGGATGCAGTTTGGAATATTGTGCTGAGTTATTGTATTCAGGGAGCTTACCATACGTTTCAGAGGAACAGAGAGGGGGATATGAATACCTTGATAGAGGTAATCGGGAGGCTTACAGAAGGGGTGAAAGGAGTGTATGAATATACCTTAATGGACGCAGTCCACCCGCCCCGCTAGGGGTATGCATTACGGGATGCCCTTTGGGTATACCTTAATGGACGCAGTCCACCCGCCCCGCTAGGGGTATGCATTACGGGGTGCCCTTTGGGTTGGGGAATCAAGAAAATTTTGTTAAAATATAGATTGACAAGAGGAACGTTTGTTTGTATAATATAAAAAGAACAGATGTTCTTTTTGATTGGAAAGTAAGGGAAGAAGATATGAGAAATCAAGAAGCTATGTCCAAGGACTGCCCCATAATATACGCCCCAAAAGGCAGGAGGGAATCCACCCAACAAAGTGTGATACCCGCTCATTTAGGGAGGGCAGACGTTGTCCGACAAAGCATGTCAATATATGATAAATTAAATATTCTGACGGATGCGGCTAAGTATGACGTGGCATGTACCTCCAGCGGGACAGAGCGCAAGAGCGACGGCACAGGCATTGGAAGCTGTGAGCTTTCAGGAATCTGTCACAGTTTTTCAGCAGATGGCAGATGTATCTCTCTGCTTAAGATTCTCTTTACCAATGAGTGCATCTATGACTGCAAGTATTGTATTAATCGCAGGAGTAATGATGTGAAGCGGGCTTCTTTTACGCCGGATGAGGTATGTACGCTTACAATGGAGTTCTACCGCAGGAATTATATTGAAGGCTTGTTCCTAAGCTCTGGTATCCTGAACAGTCCAGACTATACGATGGAGCTGCTCTACGCCACTCTTTATCGGCTGAGACACAAGCACCATTTTCAAGGTTATATTCATGTGAAATCCATACCGGGGGCAAGTCAGGAGTTGATTCAGATGACGGGTTTTCTGGCGGACAGAATGAGCGTCAACTTAGAGCTTCCCACAGCAGAGAGCCTTAAGGCTTTGGCGCCGAACAAGACCAGGAAGAATATTTTAACGCCCATGCGTCTTGTGCAGAATAAGATGACGGAGAATAGGCATGAGATAAGGCTGTACCGGAATGCTCCCCGCTTTGTGCCGGCTGGACAGAGCACCCAGATGATTATAGGGGCGACGCCGGAGACAGACTACCAGATTGTGAAGGTGGCGGAATCTCTATATCAGAAGTTTGAGCTAAAGAGGGTATTCTACTCGGCCTTCGTGCATGTCAACGAGGATGCCGCCCTGCCTGCCAGGACAGGGGAGGGGCCACCTCTTTTGCGGGAGCACCGTCTGTATCAGGCAGACTGGCTGCTAAGATATTATCATTTTCAGGCGGATGAGCTTCTGTCCAATGAGAACCCTAATTTTAACGTGGTGTTTGACCCAAAATGCAACTGGGCCTTGAAGCATTTGGAGGAGTTTCCGGTGGAGGTGAATCTGGCAGACTATAAGATGCTGCTCCGTGTGCCGGGGATAGGCTATAAATCGGCGGTACGGATTGTGAAGGCGAGGAGGCTTGGGCGTTTAGATTTTGGGGACCTTAAAAAGATTGGGGTGGTGCTTAAGCGGGCGCTATACTTTATTACCTGTAATGGCCGGATGATGTATCCCACGAAGATGGACGAGGACTATATAACAAGGAATCTGCTGAGCGCAGGGGAGAAGCTGCCCTTTGAGGTAACAGGTATGGGATATCGGCAGATTTCTCTGTTTGATGATGTAAGATTTGGGAATTGCCGTGAAAATTATGTTTAGGGGAATGGATATGAAGACAGTTTTTGTGTGTAACGATACGGTTACAGGGATTTTTTCTGGTATTTATGATGCCTGGAAATCAGGAAAGGGAGAAACAGATTGTGAGATTGTGCTGGGGGGAATGTTGGATTTCCAGTTGTTTTGCGATTATGTGGAGGTGGAGGAGACAGAGCATAAGGCAATGGCTGTGGAGTCATTAATTCGCAGGCACTTGGGAGAACGGGCGTATGGGGCTATCTATCATGCCTTAATGTCAGCGGATCAGAAGAAAGGGGACGCTGTTCTTGGGACGATGCTTGCCGCCAGGCAGCTTAAAGACAGTACAAAGATTATGGACCATCTAGGACACCCGAAGGTGGAGAAGGTCTTTGAGCTTGCCAGAAATGTGTTTGGAGAGGCCCACAGCTACAAGGGATTTCTAAGGTTTCGGGAGCTTAAGAACGGTGTGCTGTATGCAGAGATTACGCCGAAGAACCAAGTCTTAACCTGTCTGGCGCCTCATTTTGCTGAACGGCTTCCTGTGGAGAACTGGATGATTCATGACAAGCCTCATAAGTCGTTCGCAGTTCACGAGGCTGGAAAACAGTGGGTGATTGTCTGGGGAGAGAGTTTTGATGAGGAGACATTTCAGGATGTGTCTGAGAAGGAAGAAAAGTACGCTAAGCTGTGGACAGGCTTCTGTCGGACGATTGCCGTTGAGTCCCGTATCAATCCCAAGTGTCAGCAAAAGAATCTTCCCTACCGTTTTCGTGGGAATATGGTGGAATTCACGATGAGCGTTTAGACGGAGGGATACCAGTGTGCTGACCGTACTACACTAGCAGTAATGGACGAAAAAAAGTGCACTGTAAACAGTTATGCCATGGTATAATAATTGGCAGAGAAGACATTCCTATGTTTCTTTGGGGAAGAGTCAGAGAGGATGGAATTGGTGCATATGGACAAGGAGCAGCCGTTGATTCGTATCTCAGTGCGGAATCTGGTGGAGTTTGTTCTTCGGAGTGGAGATATCGACAATCGTGCAGCAGGAGTGGACAGGGATGCCATGCTGCTTGGAGGGAAGATTCATAGAAAGCTTCAGAGGAAGATGGGAGCAGGGTATCAGGCGGAGGTGCCGTTAAAGCATGAGGTTACCTGCCAAGGATTTACATTGTCTGTGGAGGGACGGGCAGACGGGGTAATACAGCAGAAGGAAGGGGTCGTGATTGATGAGATTAAGGGTATTTTCAGAGACATTAATCATTTAGAGGAGCCGGTGGAGGTTCATCTGGCGCAGGCCAAGTGTTATGGATATATCTACGCATATGATCACGGGCTTATGGAGATTGGAATACAGATGACCTATTGTAATCTGGAGACGGAGGAGATTAAGCGTTTTCAGAGTGTGTATACCTTTGAGACCTTGAAGGCCTGGTTCTTTGATGTGCTTGGACGCTACGAGAAGTGGGCAAGATATCAGCTTGAGTGGAAGAAGAAGCGGGATGGGTCCATCAAGCAGGTGGTGTTTCCGTTCGCCTACAGGGAGGGGCAGAAGGAGTTGGCTTCTTCCGTGTACCGGACGCTTCTTCGGAAGAAGAAATTATTTATCCAGGCGCCAACAGGGGTGGGGAAGACCATCTCTACCGTGTTTCCCGCTGTGAAGGCAGTTGGGGAGGGCTTGGGAGAGAAGATTTTTTATCTGACGGCAAAGACGATTACCCGAACCGTGGCATGGCAGGCTTTTGAGACGCTGAGAGAGCAATGCCTGCGCATGAAGGTCATTGTACTTACGGCGAAGGATAAGATCTGTTTCTGCGAAGAAACAAACTGTAATCCGGATGCCTGTCCCTATGCCAAGGGTCATTATGACAGGGTGAATGACGCGGTATATGAACTGATTACAACCTCTGATGAGCTGAATCGGGAGATTTTGGAGGAGCAGGCCAAGAAGTGGAGGGTATGTCCCCATGAGATGAGCCTTGACGTGTCAGAGTGGGCGGACGCTATAATCTGTGACTACAATTATGTGTTTGACCCCAATGCCCATCTAAGGAGATTCTTTGGCGAAGGAAATAAAGGGGAATATCTCTTTTTAATTGATGAGGCCCATAATCTGGTGGAGAGAGGAAGGAAGATGTACAGTGCCGAGATTTACAAGGAGGACTTCCTAAAGATTAAGAAGCTGGTGAAGTTAAGGGATGAGAGACTAACGGAGAGGCTTAAGGATTGTAACAGCCAGCTTCTTGCTTTAAAGAGGGACTGTGAGGGATATCAGGTTTTAAACAGCGTCTCCCATGTTTATCTGAAATTAATGTCCCTGATGACTGAGCTTGAGCGTTTTCTTGAGGAATGTAGGGAGGAGGAGATTCGTAAGGAGGTACTTGAGCTGTACTTTACTGTAAGAAGGTTTCTTAATATTCATGATGGTTTGGATGAAAATTATCTGATTTACTCGGAGCTTGAGGATACGGGGAGATTCAAGGTGTGCCTGTTCTGTGTGAATCCGGCAAACTGTCTGAAGGAATATCTGGATAAGGGGAACAGCACTGTGTTTTTTTCCGCCACTTTGCTGCCCATTCATTACTATAGACAGCTTCTTAGTACAACCAAGGAGGACTATGCCATTTACGCACAGTCACCTTTTGAGCCTAAAAACAGACTGCTTCTTCTTGGGATGGATGTCAGTACAAAGTATACAAGGCGAAGCAGGCAGATGTACAGGCGATATGCAAGATATCTTCTTCAGGTAGCATATGCAAAGGCAGGCAATTATATGGCGTTTTTTCCTTCCTATCAATTTATGGAGGAGGTATATGAGGAGTTTCTTGAGCTTCTTAAGGAAGAAGGTAAGGAGGCACAAGAGATTGAGTATGTAATGCAGTCCCGCCATATGTCGGAGGAGGCAAGGGAGATTTTTCTTGAGAATTTCGGAGAAGCTCACCCAAATAGCTTCCTGGGGTTCTGTGTGATGGGTGGAATTTTTTCAGAGGGTATAGATCTTGCGCAGGATAAACTGATTGGAGCCGTGATTGTAGGAACAGGCTTGCCCCAGGTGTGTCGGGAGAGAGAATTGTTGAAGTCCTATTTCGACGGTCTGGGCTACAGGGGGTTTGACTATGCTTATCTCTATCCGGGTATGAATAAGGTTCTCCAGTCGGCAGGAAGGGTTATTCGTACTGACGAGGACCGAGGGGTTATTCTTTTGCTGGATGAGCGATTTAGCGACGGGAGGTATCAGGAGACGTTTCCGCGGGAATGGAAGGAGTATGGAAGATGCACCGTAGATCATGCGGCAGGGCAGATGAAGGAGTTTTGGGAGAGTTTTGCTGTGGGGCAGCCAACAGGCAGGACGGAATAGGAGAGTACGAAGAATGGCGAAGATAGAAGGAACAGAGAAATGTTTTGCAGCTCATCTGGCGGCATCCCTTTCGATGCTGCTGGTCATCCTTGCAATGCTGCTTACCAGTTTTCAACTGGCGATTTATGGAGATCCCGATTATAGATTTTATGAGAAGGAATATCAGAAATATCAGGTTACAGAGTCCCTTCATATGAGTCTTGAAGATGTCATGAAGGTGACGGATTATATGATGGATTATCTGATTGGAAGGGAAGAAGAATTGTCTATCGTAACAGAGGTGGACGGCAGGACCCAGGATTTTTTCAATGATCAGGATCGTTTTCATATGGGAGAGGTGCGAGAGCTGTTTTTGGGAGGGCTAAGGCTTCGGAATATTTGTGTGGTAATTGCGTTACTGCTGCTCCTTGGGCTGATTGTCATGAAGGCAGATTGGAAGCGTCTTCTTCCAAAGGCTTACTTGCGGGCTGTTCTTGTACTGTTAATTGTGAGCGTCTTTTTAGCAGTTGCATTTACCGTGAACTTTACACAATGTTTTACCATTTTCCATGAGATTTTTTTCGACAACGATCTGTGGATGTTTAATCCCAGTGAAGACTATATGATCCGTATGCTTCCGGAAGGGTTCTTTTCGGATATGGTGGTAAGAATCGGGACCATGTTTTTGGGAATGGTGACGGTCTTAGGCGTAATATTTATCATTTGGAGAAAAGATATTCATTTGATATTGCACAAAAATATGTTACAATGAATTAGCATAATTAATATTCGATGTACTAGGTATGGAGGAGAAGGTATGGGCAAAGTAAGACGAGTGTATGTAGAGAAAAAAGACGGCTTTAGAGTGCAGGCACAGGAGTTGCGGCATGAGATTAGCAGTTATCTTGGCATCTGTGATGTAGAGGACGTGCGTGTCCTAATCCGTTATGACGTGGAGAATATTTCGGACGAGACATTTAAGAAGGCATGCAGGGGTGTCTTTGCGGAGCCTCCGGTTGATACGCTGTATCAAGAAGAATTTCCAATGACTGACGCATGCAGGGTATTTTCTGTGGAGTTTTTGCCGGGACAGTTTGACCAGCGGGCAGATTCTGCCGTTCAGTGCGTCCAGTTCATAAGGGAAGATGAGCAGCCTGTGATTAAGACGGCCACCACGTATGTGATTGAGGGAAAGGACGGGCTCATTCCTTTGGAGGAGTTTGAGAGAATTAAGGCGCACTGTATCAATCCGGTTGATTCCAGGGAGACTGGAATGGAGAAGCCAGAAACCTTGGTTGCCATGTTTGACGAGCCAGAGGATGTGAAGACCTTTGACGGTTTTAAAGATATGGAGGAAGGCAGATTAAAGGAATTATATGCTTCGCTGGGCCTTGCCATGACTTTTAAGGATTTCCTGCATATCCAGAAGTATTTTAAAGAGCAGGAGGACAGAGATCCCACTATGACAGAGATTCGCGTCCTTGATACTTACTGGTCTGACCACTGCCGCCACACCACATTTTCAACAGAGCTTACAGAGGTGTCTTTTGGAGACGGAGATTACCGCAAGCCTATGGAGGCGGCCTATCGTCAGTATCTGGCGGATCACAGTGAGATATTTAAAGGGCGGGAGGACAAGTTTATATGTCTGATGGATTTGGCCCTGATGGCAATGAGAAAGCTTAAGCGGGAAGGAAAATTAGACGACCAGGAGGAGTCCGACGAGATTAATGCCTGCAGTATCGTTGTACCTGTCAAGGTAGACGGTGTGGAAGAAGAATGGCTTGTGAATTTTAAGAATGAGACTCACAACCATCCGACAGAGATTGAACCCTTCGGAGGTGCGGCCACCTGTCTTGGAGGCGCAATCAGAGATCCGCTGTCTGGACGTACTTATGTCTACCAGGCAATGCGTGTGACAGGTGCGGCAGACCCCACTGTGTCTGTCAACGACACCATGAAGGGAAAACTGCCTCAGAAGAAGCTGGTACGTGAGGCGGCCTTGGGCTACAGCTCTTATGGCAACCAGATCGGGCTTGCGACGGGTGCTGTGAAGGAGATCTATCATCCGAATTATGTGGCGAAGCGAATGGAGATTGGAGCCGTATTAGGGGCTGCGCCCAGACGGGCAGTTATCCGTGAGACTTCTGACCCCGACGATATCATTATTCTGCTTGGGGGACGTACCGGACGGGACGGATGCGGCGGCGCAACCGGCTCATCCAAGGTGCATACAGAGGAATCCACCAAGACCTGCGGAGCGGAGGTTCAGAAGGGAAATCCGCCTACAGAGCGTAAGCTTCAGCGCTTGTTCCGCAGGGAGGAGGTCAGCAGGCTCATTAAGAAGTGTAATGATTTCGGAGCCGGCGGAGTGTCTGTAGCCATTGGAGAGCTGGCGGACGGCCTTAGGGTGGATCTTGATAAGGTGCCCAAAAAGTACGCAGGGCTTGACGGGACAGAGATTGCCATCTCGGAATCCCAGGAGCGTATGGCGGTGGTTGTGGCGCCGAAGGATGTAGAGGAATTTATGGCATATGCCAGAGAAGAAAACCTGGAGTCTACCTGCGTCGCTGTCGTGACAGAGGAGCCGAGACTTGTATTGTCATGGAGAGGCAAAGAGATTGTGAATCTTTCCCGTGAATTTTTGGATACAAACGGGGCTCATCAGGAGACCAAGGTTGCGGTGGATATCCCAAGCAGGAAAGACAGCATCCTGGTGAGAGAAGAAATCGGAGATGTGAGGGAACGCTGGATGTCTATGTTAAAAGATCTCAATGTGTGCTCTCAAAAGGGGCTTGTGGAGATGTTCGATGGCTCCATTGGGGCGGCGTCTGTGTTCATGCCTCATGGGGGTAAGTACCAGTTGACGGAGACCCAGGCTATGGTGGCGAAGCTGCCGGTACAGACGGGAGACTGTGATACTGTGACCATGATGAGTTATGGGTTTGACCCCTATCTGTCCACTTGGAGTCCCTTCCATGGCGCGATCTATGCTGTGACGGAATCTATGGCGAAGATTGTTGCCGCCGGCGGTGATTGCAGCAAGATTCGCTTTACCTTCCAGGAGTATTTCCGCCGTATGACGGAAGATCCCCACAGGTGGAGTCAGCCTTTTGCGGCCCTTCTGGGAGCATATGACGCACAGCTTGGTTTTGGGCTGCCCTCCATCGGGGGAAAGGATAGTATGTCGGGAACCTTTGAGGATATTGATGTACCGCCCACGTTAGTTTCATTTGCCGTAGATGTGGCGCAGGAGAAGGATATTATTACGCCGGAGCTTAAGCGGGCGGGCAGTAAGCTGGTTTGGCTGCGTATGATGACGGATGCGTATGATATTCCGGTATATGGACAGGTGATGGAGCAATACGGCAAATTTACTCAGGATATCCGCGAAGGCAGAATCTTATCTGCGTACGCGCTTGACAGGCATGGAATTGCGGCGGCAGTCAGCAAGATGGCGTTCGGCAACCGGATGGGTGTGAAGATTGAGCATAATGTGGATGAAAGAGATCTGTTTACGCCGGCCTTTGGAGATCTTGTTGCGGAGGTTCCGGCAGAGAAGGTGGGAGAGCTTAGCATTACCTATACTGTGATTGGAGAAGTGACGGATGACGCTACATTCTCTTACCGTAATGTGAGGATTGAGCTGCCTGAAGCAGAAGCGGCATGGAAGGGAACTCTTGAGAAGGTATTTCCCACGAATTCCAACTCAGAGGGACAGGATGTGAAGATTGATAAGGGGCTGTATGAGACGAAGGAGGTCCATATCTGTACCCACAAGATTGGGCAGCCTACTGTATTTATTCCCGTCTTTCCGGGGACGAACTGTGAGTATGACAGCGCCAAGGCATTTGAGCGGGCGGGAGCAAAGACCCTTGTTCGGGTGTTTCGGAATATGAGTGCAGAGGATATTCTGGACTCTGTGTCTATCTTCGAGAAAGCCATTGATCAGTCTCAGATTATTATGTTTCCAGGTGGCTTTAGTGCAGGTGATGAACCAGACGGCTCGGCGAAGTTTTTTGCAACGGCATTCCAGAATGCGAAGATGAAGGAAGCGGTAGAGCGTCTTTTGAATGAGCGTGACGGGCTGGCGCTTGGAATCTGTAACGGCTTCCAGACCCTGGTAAAACTTGGGCTGATGCCAGGTGGAGAGATCACAGGACAGAATGAGGATTCTCCGACTCTGACCTACAACACGATTGGACGCCATATATCTAAGATGGTGTACACGAAGGTTGTGTCGAACAAATCCCCATGGCTTCAGATGGCAGAGCTGGGCGGCGTCTATACGAATCCGACGTCCCATGGAGAGGGGCGGTTTGTGGCGAATCAAGAGTGGCTTGATAAGCTGTTTGCCAACGGACAGGTGGCGACACAGTATTGTGATCCGGATGGAAGCATCACCATGGACGAGGAATGGAACGTCAACGGCTCCTACTGTGGGATTGAGGGGATTACAAGTCCAGACGGAAGGGTGTTCGGCAAGATGGCCCACTCAGAGAGACGGGCAAGGTCTGTGGCAATGAATATCTACGGAGAACAGGATCTTAAGATTTTCGAGTCAGGAGTGGCTTACTTTAAATAGAAGAAAGAAGAAAAGAGGCTGTATTGGGGAATTATCATATTTTCCCAACAGCCTCTTAAAAATAAAATATGGTAATAAAAAAACTGCCTTAGGCAGTTTTTGGATCAGCTCATCTTATTCAACTGTTGACGATATACAAACTGACGAATATCTCTCTCTGCACCCTTGGGCAGATTCGCAAACTGGCATCCATAACCGAAATAACCATCTTTGATAACCGTCTCACGTAAGATGGATGCCTGCACCTCCTGGGGCTTCTTCATGAAGCTGTACTCAAATTCAACGTGATCCCCCACACCCAAGTGCTTATTCGTAGTAAGGTAAAAGCCGCCCACACTGATGTTCTGGACAGTGCCTGTGAAGCGTCCATGGTTCTCGGACATAAAACCAACTTCTTTGGCCATTCGTACCCTGAGCTCTTGCTGACGCTGAAGAATCTCAATGGTCTCAAGAATCTTACAGTCAGCGATCCACGGCTCCAATATGTATGGGTCTGAATTCTTCCGGACTTCAAGTTCACTGAATGTCTTGATATAACCAATCTGGCTGTCACAGAAATCAATCCGAAGCCGATCCGTATGTTCGCTTAGCCCGTTCTCATCCTCAAAATGAAGAGTAATCTTATCCTCCATACATCTGACTCTTGCTTTCAGCAGAATCTCCGATTCGGAGTCGGGCTCATAGATGATGCATGAGTTGCAATTCTTTAGGATCATAACTTGAAAAATTCCTCCTTCATAGAAATAAATCCATCGACTAGACTTATTCTATCATGATGATTCGTGAATTGCAATGACATTTTAGAATAATGGTGACGAATTGTGGAGGCTAAACAATAGGAAAAACATAAGAAATAGATAAGAAACAGAGAAATTTCAGAAATGAATTGATTTCACTGGTAGGATTGTTTATAATGAATCTGGTAAGATGCAGGTATTTATGCTTTTATATAAGATAAAATGTTGCATGGTAAGGTCCGGGAGTGCGGGCTGTCCGCAGAATATAGGAACTAAGAAGAGGGATATAAGCATGTTTAAAAAGACAAAAAAGTTTCTGATAAGTAGTGTGTGCAGTCTGGTGGTACTGTGTATCGTAATATTTTTCTGGCTTGGCTCGGCAATGAGCCAAAAGAGTTTTGATGCCATTAATGAAGTCGGTCTGCTTTACATGTCCGAGATGAGCGTGCAGTTACAGCAGAAGTTCAACGCCGTAATAGAACTCCAGGTTTCAAGGGTAGAGGCTGTGGTTAAGCGTACGCCGCCTCAGGACGCCGTCTATGGGGAAGAGATGCTTGCGGAGCTGTATCGTAGCGCCGAGGTCAGGGAGTTTGTGCATTTTGGCATGTATCGGAAGGATGGCGGCCATGAGACGATTTACGGGGAAGAAGCTGATTTCCTAAATGAAGAAGAATTCCAGGATACTTTAAATAACGAAGAAATATTTATCACGAGTGGTTACAGTAAGAGTGGAACAAAGCTGCTTTTATTGGTGGTGGATGCCAGCTATCCCATGGGAGACGGCGGTGTCAGCGACGTGGTGGTGGCAGGGATACCTATGGAATATTTGGAGGATGCCCTTGTTCTGGAAGGGGACGGCACCATGGTTTATTCCCACATTATCCGCGGGGACGGAGAGTTTGTGGTACGTACAGGCAATGCGTTCCGTGAGAATTATTTTGCACGTATTAAGGAGACGGTTTCGGAAAAAAGTCAGCAAAGTCCAGAGGAATATATAAGTCAGTTTAAGGATTCGATCCAAAAAGGAGAAAATTATTCTACGCTGATCATCGATAAAACGGGAATCCACCAGCATATGTATGCGGCTCCTCTAAAGGGGTCTGACTGGTATCTGGTATCTGTCATGCCTTACGGTGTTTTGGACGGCGTGATTATGAATCTGAACCATGTTCAGCAAATTACGGTGCTTGTTGCCTGCGGCGTGATTCTTATTGCTTTGGCGATTATCTTTATCCGGTACTACAGGCTGTCCCAACAGCAGTTACGTGAGCTTGAAAAGGCGGAGAAGAAGGCCTTTAGGGCAAACCAGGCAAAGAGCGAATTTTTATCCAGCATGAGTCATGACATCCGTACGCCCATGAACGGGATTGTAGGAATGACGGCAATCGCTTTGGCAAATGTAAATGACCCTGTACGGGTTCACGACTGTCTGAAGAAGATTGGACTTTCAAGCAGGCATTTGTTAGGGCTGATTAACGATGTCCTGGACATGTCCAAGATTGAGAGCGGAAAGCTGTCTTTGAATATGGATATCCTCTCCTTAAGGGAGACCATGGAGAGTATTGTGAATATCGTTCAGCCGCAGATACGAGAAAGAGGGCAGCATTTTGATATCTTTATACGGGATATCCAGACTGAGAACGTATACTGTGACAGTGTGCGTTTAAACCAGGTGCTTATTAATCTGCTTTCCAATGCGATTAAATTTACGCCCACAGGCGGCAGGATTAATGTTTATTTAATACAGGAAGATTCTCCTCTGGGAAGCAGCCATGTACGCTGTCATTTTCGGGTGAAGGATTCGGGAATCGGTATGTCGCCTGAGTTTCAGAAGAAGATATTTGAGACATTTTCCAGAGAAGACTCAAAGGTGCAGAAGATTGAGGGAACTGGTCTTGGAATGTCCATCACCAAGGTTATTGTGGATATGATGGGAGGCACCATCGAGGTCAATAGTGAGCAGGGGGTAGGAAGCGAGTTCCATATTGTAGTGGACTTTGAGAAGGCGGCCGTTGAAGAAGAAGATATGGTGCTTCCGCCGTGGCGCCTGCTGGTGGTTGACAATAATGAGGATTTGTGCCGCAGCGCGGCGTCTGCATTGAAGGAGATTGGTGTGGACGCACAGTGGGCCTTGAATGGAGAGCGTGCCGTTCAGATGGTGGAAGAGCATTATAAAAAGCATACGGCTTATGATGTCGTGCTGTTAGATTGGAAGATGCCTGGGATGAACGGGCTTGAGACCACTAAGGCTATACGAAAGATTGTAGGAGACGCACTGCCGATTCTGATTATTTCGGCTTATGACTGGACGGACATTGAGGATGAGGCGCGTGCCGCCGGAGCCCATGGATTTATCTCCAAGCCTCTGTTCAAATCCAATCTGTATCTGGGGCTTAGTCAATATATGGGAGGCGGGGTTCCGGAAGAAAAGCTTGAGTCGGAGAGTGTGCATTTTGAAGGGCTTCATATTTTGCTGGCAGAGGATAACGAGCTGAATTGGGAGATTGCATATGAGATTCTTACCGATGCCGGATTTGAGGTGGACTGGGCAGAGAACGGACAGATCTGTGTGGATAAGTTTAAACAGTCTGAAGAAGGATATTACGACGCTGTGCTGATGGATATCCGTATGCCGATTATGAACGGTTACGAGGCGGCAAAGGCTCTGCGCGCCTTAGAGCGTCAGGATGCTAACCTGCCGATTATTGCCATGACAGCGGATGCATTTTCGGAGGATATTCAGCAATGTCTGGAGTGCGGCATGAATGAACATGTGGCAAAGCCTATTGACATACAAAAACTTATGAAGCTTTTAAAATCCTATCTAAAATAGGAGTAAGTTCAATAATTGAAAGCAGAAGATTGAGGAAGAGATTTCGATGAGTAAAAAGAAGAATATTTTTGAAATGAAAAAGATTTTGATCGTTGATGATTCGGAGATTAACCGTTCGCTGTTATCGGATATGCTTTCTGATGAATATGAGATATTGGAGGCGGAGAACGGTATGGAGGCGTCAGCGATCCTGCATGACAGAGAGCAGGAGATCGCGTTGGTCCTGTTGGATATTATGATGCCGGTTATGGACGGGTTCGAGACGCTGGTGGTTATGAATAAAAATGGATGGATCAAGGATGTTCCGGTCATTATGATATCGGCGGAGAATGTTCCGGCATATGTGGATAGGGCCTATGATCTGGGGGTGCAGGACTATATCAGCAGGCCCTTTGACGAGCGTACTGTAAGGCGGCGGGTAATCAACACGATTATTCTTTTTACCAAACAGAAAGAATTGTCCCATATGGTGACAAACCAGATCATGGAGAAGGAAAATGACAACAAGCTCATGATAGAGATTCTGTCAAATATTGTGGAGTTTCGTAACGGCGAGAGCGGTCTTCATGTGTTACATATTCGGATGTTTACGGAGTTGATTTTAAAGTGGCTCATTAAGAAGAAGCTTTATGGTATTTCTACAGAGGATATTTCGCTGATCTGCAACGCATCGGCACTCCATGATATTGGCAAGATTTCTATTCCCTCGGAGGTGCTGAACAAGCCGGGACGGCTGACGGATGAAGAATATGAGATTATGCGGGAGCATGCGGCAGAAGGCGCCAGATTGCTGAGTAATATTCCGTTCCGAGAGAATGAACCGCTGATTCGGTTAGGCTTTCAGATATGCAGGTGGCATCATGAGCGGTTTGACGGGAGAGGGTATCCGGACGGATTGGAGGGTGACGAGATCCCGATTGCGGCCCAGGTCGTGGCCCTGGCGGACGTGTACGATGCACTGACCAGCAAGCGTGTTTATAAGGACGCATACTCTCATGACAAAGCTGTTGAGATGATTCTCAACGGTGAATGTGGTGTGTTTAATCCGACTCTTATGGAGTGCCTAAGAGAGATCTCTGATGCATTGAAAGAAGAAATGCGGGTACGCTCAGAAGGCAAGAAGATGCAGGAGGAGGTTCTGGATGCAGTAGAGCAGATGGTGGAGAAGGGAGAGCTAGATGTTTCAGACCGTACATTGAAGCTTCTGGAGCGTGAACGTGTCAAGTACCAGTTCTTTGCGGAACTATCCCAGGAGATTCAGTTTGAGTATACTGTGTCGCCGGAGATGCTGATTCTGTCAGAGTGGGGAGCAAACTATCTGAATATGCCTGAGACCATCATGAATCCCCGAAAGGATTGTTTTGGTACGGATGTATTTACCCAGAATGATTTTGAACATCTGCTTAATAGGCTTGAGAAGACTACACCTCAGGAGCCTGTGGTGGAGGAGCGGTATGTGCTGAACATTAACGGACAGGAGAGATGGAGTAAGGTCATTGCCCGCTCTATGTGGGGAAGCTGGGAGCCGCCGGAGTACATAGGAGCCATTGGCAAGATCGTAGATATTCATGAGGACATGGAGAAGATGAACCATCTGGAGGTCATGGCGGCCCATGATTCCCTGACCGGACTTTTGAACCACAAGGCGGCAAAATCTCAGATTATCGCCCGTCTTGACGAGGATGAAGAAAAGAAGTTTCTTTTGCTTTTGTTTGACCTGGATCATTTCAAACTGGCCAACGATACATACGGCCATCTGTTTGGTGATGAGGTGCTTAAATTCGTGTCTGATAAGCTGCGGACCAACACGAGATCCATTGATATTGTTGCACGAATGGGCGGCGATGAGTTTTTGATTTTTATGCCCTATAAGGATGAGGTGGAGCCTCCTGTGAAGCGCATTTTCCGTTTGTTGTCTACCCGTTATGAGAAGTTTAACATCAGTGTCAGCATGGGGATTGCCTGTGCGAAGGATTGCGGCGGCAATTATGACACCTTATTCCATATGGCGGACGAGGCATTGTATGAGGTTAAGAGAAGCGGCAGGAATAACTATTGTTTTTACCAGAAATAGAATGTTCAGAAGATAGAAAGGAGGAAAACCACAATGACGGTAAGAGAATGTTATGAGGCGATGGGTGCGGACTATGAGGATGTGTTTGGAAGACTCCGCAAGGATGAGAGAATTCAGAAATTCGTGTTGAAGCTGCTGAACGATAAGAGTTATGAACTGCTGATGAATTCCATGGAAACTGGAAATATGGACGAGGCATTTCGGGCGGCACATACATTGAAGGGTGTGTGCCAGAATCTGTCAATCACAGCGCTCTATCATTCATCGGCAGAGCTTGCTGACCGTTTAAGGGGAGGTCAGGAGTATGGAGAGGACGTAGAGCCCCTTTTGGAACAGGTAAAGAAGGACTATACCCTTGCGATGGATTGTATTCGTAAGCTGGCGTGATGAGAGTACGTCTGATATACTGTTTGTACATGGCAGTATATCAGGCGTATTTTTGTGATGTTGTTTTTGATAAAATGAAATTTAGAGTGCGCTCTGTTGCATGTATGCTGGTTATAACTCGTGTAAAATCTACAATGTTTGTATAGAAATGAAGGAAAACAAAAGTAAAATTGCAAAAAAATATAAAATTTACGAAAAAAAACTTGTGTTCCAGACAAAAAACCTTTAAAATAAAGGAGAAGATTATATTTAGGAGGTAGAAAGGTATGTCATATGTTGATGAAGTCCTGGAAAAAGTTGTGGCAAAGAACCCTGCTGAACCAGAATTCCACCAGGCAGTAAAGGAAGTATTGGAGTCATTGAGAGTGGTGGTTGAGGCGAACGAAGACAAGTTTAGGAGAGACGCCTTGCTTGAGAGACTGGTAGAGCCAGAGAGACAGATTAAGTTCCGTGTACCCTGGGTAGACGACAAGGGACAGGTTCAAGTGAATACAGGTTACCGTGTACAGTTTAACAGCGCAATCGGCCCATACAAGGGAGGACTTCGTCTTCACCCGTCTGTGAATCTTGGAATCATTAAGTTCCTGGGATTTGAGCAGATTTTCAAGAACTCCTTGACAGGTCTTCCCATTGGAGGAGGAAAGGGCGGTTCTGATTTCGACCCGAAGGGCAAGTCAGACAGGGAAGTGATGGCATTCTGCCAGAGCTTTATGACAGAGCTTTGTAAATATATCGGTGCAGATACAGATGTACCGGCAGGAGATATTGGAACAGGAGCGAGAGAGATTGGTTATCTGTTTGGCCAGTATAAAAGGATTCGCGGCTTATACGAAGGCGTGCTGACTGGAAAGGGCTTAAGCTACGGCGGTTCTCTTGCCAGGACGGAGGCTACAGGATATGGTCTTCTGTATCTGACAGAGGAGATGCTGAAGCTTAACGGAAAAGAGCTGGCAGGGAAGACGGTTGCAGTATCCGGTTCCGGAAACGTGGCGATTTATGCCACACAGAAGGCACAGGAATTGGGCGCGAAGGTAGTGACAGCCAGCGACTCTAACGGATGGGTTTATGATCCAGAGGGGATTGACGTTGCGGCGTTGAAGGAGATTAAGGAAGTCAACCGCGCAAGGCTGACTGAGTATAAGAAGTATCGTCCGAATTCTGAGTATCATGAGGGACGGGGCGTATGGTCTGTGAAGGTGGACATAGCTCTGCCCTGTGCGACGCAGAACGAGCTTCATCTGGAGGATGCGAAGATGCTGGTAGAGAACGGCTGTATGGCTGTTGCAGAAGGCGCTAATATGCCTACAACCTTAGAGGCCACAGAGTATTTACAGGAGAAGGGCGTATTGTTTGCACCAGGAAAAGCGGCCAATGCCGGAGGGGTGGCAACGTCTGCTCTTGAGATGTCTCAGAATAGCGAGAGACTGAGCTGGTCCTTTGAGGAAGTGGATGCCAAGCTTAAGGGTATTATGGTGAAAATCTGTCACAATATGGTTGATGCTGCTAAGCGCTACGGTATGGAGGGCAACTATGTGGCAGGAGCGAATATTGCAGGATTTGAGAAGGTTGTAGATGCGATGACAGCTCAGGGAATTGTATAAGATTGGTGAAATAGTTAAGAAAATATAATATTAATATATCAATAAGCCTACCTTGATACTCGATTCAAGGCAGGCTTATTGATACGTTAGAGCCGCAAAAATATGCCGCCGGCAATTCTTTTTGAGCTTCGTTTGACCATTAGTTTGCAAGAAATTCTTCGATTTCTTCCAGGCTCTTTCCAGATGCAACAAGCAACTCTGCAGCTTTCTGAACCTCAGCTTGTTTCCTTTGCTTTTCAACCATAGCATCATAACGAACCTGGTCTTTTTTTAACTGTTTGAGGTTCGCTTTTTCCTGCTTCAGTTCTGCAGATAATGCTTCGATTCTTTCCTCTGCCATCTCAATTAATTCCGGATAATTCTTTTCTTCTACCTTTCTTCTCGCCATTTTAAACGACCTCCATAATTATTAGTTTACACTATAAAGATATCATTCATTGACAAAAGAGTAAAGAGTTTCAGTGTATTTTGTTTGAAAATTTTGTGATTTTTTTCGTGATTATTTTTGTTTAATAAAGTTTTTATTGCTTTCAAATTTTGTATTTTAAATTGAAATAAATAGAGTAAAAAAACTTTTTTGAAAAATTTGTAAAAATGTGTTGACAAGCTATAGCATTTGATAGTATAATAGCGAAGCAGGTTCGAGATAGGAACTTGTAGAGAAGGGATCTTAGCTCAGCTGGGAGAGCATCTGCCTTACAAGCAGAGGGTCATAGGTTCGAGCCCTATAGGTCCCATTGCAACAAAGATTGTTGCAGATGGTTCTGTGAATACAGAATCGTATTTGGCGGGATAGCTCAGTTGGCTAGAGCACACGGTTCATACCCGTGGTGTCGCTGGTTCAAATCCAGTTCCCGCTATTTATTAGATAAACCTGCATAGGCAGGTTTTTTTGAATTTTTCAGCACCAGGCACATAAAGAATGTGGGCATTCAAAGTAGTTCGGATGTAAATCACAGTATAGGAATTTCAATCTGTGTAATATAATCCTCAATCCTGTCAATAACATTCTCATTCATTCCCATTTCATAGGAAAATCCATGCAGTTTTATTCCTTGTCCGTCGGCATAAGCCAGAATTTCCTGATATTTTTCCGGAATCTTCTCCCAGGCTCCCTTGTGGAAAGCTCTGATATATTTTCCGCCGGATTGTATGTGAATTCCGGTTTTATTTGGATTTTTGGACAGCTTTTGCTCCCCTTGGGAAAAAGCCGGAATTTCAATAAATAGCATAGAGTACTCGTGGAAATTTCCTTGATACAGACAATCAACGGAAATCATGGTTCCATAGGAAGCGTCGTGCAGACGACGAAGCTGATATTTTTGTGTTTCGGCAGCAATCATTTCCACCTCTTTGTCAAAGGAAGTTGAAGCGTCAATCTTTAATGTCACCAGGCGGCATTCTCTTTTTTCCACCACACGAATCTCTGACAAATCCATGGTCAGCAATGTAACCATATTTCTGTGATGGCTGCACAGAGTCTCCCTAAGTCTGCTCATGTGCTCGATCTGTCTGTTAAGCTCTTTAATCCTTTCGTCCAGAAGACATTTGAGGCTTAGGGCAGAACGACGCTTCATAAATGTCTGTATCTCATCAATGGATACGTCCAGCTCACGCAGCAGGAGAATCGTCTCTAACACCGAGCTTTGCCTATAATTATAATAGCGGTATCCGTTTTCTGGATTGATGTAAGCAGGCTTAAAAAGCCCGATCTCATCGTACCACATCAAGGTTTTTTTGTTGATGCCGTGGAGCTTTGCAAACTGTCCGATGGTAAGCAGTTTATTTTTTTCATTCATTTTCAAATCCTCTATTGACCATACTGTTACTGTATAGTTTATCATACTCTGTACAGAAGCAAAATGCAAGGTAAGTTTCCAAAGTAAGAGGAGAAAAACGATGGAAAAACAAAGTGTATACAACAAACCGGTTACAATAAAAAATATTTTAAAATTTGCAATGCCAACCATTGTTATGACAATATTCATGTCATTTTATACCATGGTTGACGGGCTGTTCGTCTCTAACCTGATTGGAACAGACGCCTTATCCGCCATCAACCTGACAGCGCCGGTCATCCAGCTTGTGACCGCAATCTCCACCATGCTTGCCACCGGAGGCAGCGCTGTAATCATGAAGAAGATAGGAGAACAAAAAAAGGAAGAGGCCAGGGAGGATTTTACCTCCTTGATTCTGGTAAATGTGGCGGTAGGAATTATCATGTGTGCCTTGGGTTTTTTGTCCATGGGCTCGATCTTCGCCGGCATGAACCTATCTCTGGCCGTAGAAGGGTATTGCGTGGAATATCTGAGACGTTACCTGCTCTTTACAGTTCCAATTCTGTTGATGAATAATTTTACCCTCTATATGATTGCCAGTGAGAAGGCGGCTCTTTCCCTCATCTGTTCTGTGGCGGGAGGAGTGTTGAATATGGCGCTGGATTATGTATTCATTGCCTGCTTTGACATGGGAATTGGCGGAGCGGCAGCGGCAACAGGATTGGGGTATTCTGTGACAGCGGTTGTGGGGTTATTGGTGTTTAGCAGGAAAGAGAATCTTTTACATTTCAGGAGGCCCATCTTTCGACTGGAGGTTCTAAAAAACGCAGCTTCAAACGGATGCTCTGAGATGGCCACAACACTGGTTACCGGCATTGTCACCATGATGTTCAACTGGACCATGCTGACCTATGTTGGAGAAAATGGCGTTGCCGCCGTTACCATCATCATGTATGTGCTGATGTTTGCAAGCTCTCTGTATACGGGATATTCTTATGGGGTAGCGCCTATGCTCAGTTATTATTACGGTGAGCAGAGCTATGAAAAACTTAGGAAGCTGGTGAGGAGTAGTCTGAAAATCATTGGGGGAATCTCCCTTTTGACGGTGGCAGGCTCATTTGTACTGACAAAACCTTTGGTATCCATATTTGCCAGACCAGCTCATCCAGTATACGAGCTGGCTTTTACAGGAAATCGAATCTGTACGGCGGCCTTATGCTTTATCGGCTTTAATATTTTTGCTAGCGGTATGTTTACTGCGTTGTCTAACGGCCTGGTGTCGGCGGTGCTGGCGTTTTCACGGTCATTTGTTTTCATGATGATTGCCATGCTGACTCTTCCCGCGGTTTTGGGGGTAAATGGAATCTGGCTGGCAACGCCTGTGGCAGAGCTTATGGCGCTGGCCCTTACGGGAGGGATGTTTGTGAAATATCGAAAAAGGTATCAGTATTAAGAAAAACAAGAATTTTTTTACAGTTGAAAACAAACGTAGGTTCTGATATAATTAAAAAGAACTTACGTTTGTTATTTTTTGCTAGTGACAGGATGTGCAGACGATATAAAGAGGTGACGGATATGGAGGAGAATAAGCATACCTATATCGCAATCGATTTAAAGTCCTTCTACGCCTCGGTAGAATGTGTAGAGCGTAACTTAGATCCCATGACAACGAATCTGGTGGTTGCCGATTTAAGCCGTACAGAGAAGACGATCTGTCTGGCAGTATCCCCGTCTCTGAAGGCCTATGGAATTTCAGGGAGGGCAAGGCTGTTCGAGGTGGTACAGAGGGTTAAGGAGGTCAACGCCATGAGGCAGAGCATGGCGCCAAACCGCCGGTTTGACGGAGCGTCTTATGATGATACTGAGCTTAAGGCCTCGCCCTCTAAGGCTCTTGACTACATCGTGGCAAAGCCCAGGATGGCGCACTATATTGATTACAGTACAAGAATCTATGAGATTTATCTAAAATATGTGGCGCCGGAGGACTGCCATGTATACTCTATCGACGAGATTATGATGGATGTCACCCATTACCTGGCCACTTATGGGATGTCGGCGCGTAAGCTGGCAGGGAAGATAATCAGGGACATTCATTCTACGACGGGCATTACGGCGACAGCGGGGATTGGGAGTAACCTGTATCTGTGCAAGGTTGCCATGGACATTGTGGCAAAGCACATTCCGCCGGATAAGAACGGGGTGCGCATTGCGAACCTGACGGAGAAAAGTTACCGCCGGATTCTGTGGGCCCATCAGCCCATTACAGATTTCTGGCGGGTGGGGCATGGGTACGCGAAGAGGCTTAAGGAGTACGGCATGTATACCATGGGAGATGTGGCCAGATGTTCCCTTGGAAGGGCGGGAGAATATCACAACGAGGAGCTGCTATACAAGTTATTTGGGGTAAATGCAGAGCTTCTGATTGACCATGCCTGGGGATGGGAGCCTTGTACCATGGCGGATATTAAGTCTTATAAGCCCAGCGCCAACAGTATGGGGGCAGGCCAGGTGCTTCGGTGTCCCTATACGGCGAAAAAGGCGCGGCTGGTGGTTCGTGAGATGACGGAAGCTTTGGTATTAGATTTAGTAGATAAGTGTCTGGTGACAGACCAGATGGTTTTGACTGTAGGTTATGACAGGGAGAACCTGTCAGATTCCAGAAGGAGGAAGTCCTTAAAAGGGGAGATTACCACAGACCGCTACGGGAGGAGTGTTCCCAAACATGCCCACGGCACTGTGAACCTTAAAAGGCAGACGTCTTCTTCCAGGAGGATTGTGGAGGCGGTGCTTCAGCTATATGACGACATTATTCAGAAGGATTTTCTCATTCGGAGGATTACGGTAACCGCGAACCATGTGGTGGATGAGAATAGGGTCAGGAACGAGCCTGTGTTTGAACAACTGGACTTATTCACAGATTATGCAGCTCTTAAAAAAGAGCAGGAGGCCGAAGAAGCAAGTTTGCAGCGGGAGAAGAATCTGCAGCGGGCCATGCTGAACATTAAGAAGAAGTATGGAAAGAACGCGATTTTGAAAGGAACGAGTCTGATGGAGGGCGCGACAGCCATGGAGAGGAATCGACAGATTGGAGGGCATCGGGCATGAGTAAGAACGGGAAAAGCTTCTTGAACAATAGCGAGCTATATAAGTATCAGGATATGATTGAGCTTCCTCATCATGTATCCAAGACCCACGCCCACATGCCGGTGGAGGACAGAGCCGCCCAGTTTGCCCCCTTCGCCGCCCTGACCGGACATTATGAGGCTGTGAAGGAGACGGAGAGGCTTACGGATGAGAGACATGAACTGGATGAATATTGGCAGTCGGATTTAGACAGGAGGTTTAGGGAGATCAGGGGGGTTCAGGGGATACGGCCGGAAGTATCCATCACCTACTTTGTGCCGGATCCTCGCAAGGAGGGAGGCTCCTATGTGACGGCTACAGGATATGTGAGGAAGATAGACGAGTATGAACGGACAGTGATTTTAGAGGATGGAACACGGATACGCATGGAAGATATTTTAGACTGTGAACCCCTGCCAAAACCGACGGTTTTACAGCAGGGGGATTCATAAAGAAAATCCATGATTTTCGTCAAGTTTATAAGAGCCTGTCTTGCCGTATGGCAGCCGTTACAAGGCCTGATGTATGCTTTTTAGAAGGCCGTGTAATTCCTGGGCATGAATCTGCCCTGGGGCGGAGGCTTTGTCGCCGGAGCCGAAGGTGAGGCAGGAGCCAAACGCCTCGCAGGCAATACGGCTGATGCTTCCCATACCAGACATGGACATGGTGATGATGGGGCGGTCGGCATAGTTAGACGCCATCTCCTCTGTAGCCGCAAGGAGAGTAAGGACATCTTTCCTACTCCTTGGCATTACTGCAATCTTAGGAATGTCTGCGCCCATGTCCTGCATCTTGCGCAGCCGGTATATAAGCTCAGACTTGGCAGGCGTTTTGTGAAAATCGTGGTTGGAGGCCACGACCTTTGTATTACAGTTATGTATGGCAGAGATTAAGTCCGTCACAACGGCGTCTCCGGTGAAAATCTCTACGTCAATAAGGTCTGCCAGGCCTAAGGCTGCCACAGCCTTGTTAAGAGAAACGTAGGATTTTGTATCAAGCTCTGAGACGCCTCCCTCCCGTTTCGTGCGGAAGGTAAATAAAAGGGGGGTGTCCCCAAGAGCTTTGCGCACTTCTGCCAAAACCTCTGTCACCTTTTCTATATTTTCCACGTCTTCAAACCAGTCGGCGCGCCATTCCATCAGATTCATGGGCATATCCATATACTTTTTGGTGAGGGAAATGATTTCTTCACGAGTCTTACCCACATTGGGGATACAGATGGCGGGGATGCCTTCCCCAAGAACAAGGCTCCTTACTTTCAATGTATTCATAGGCGGTCTATTCTCCTTGTGATTGTGTCTTTTGGACCTATTTTAACAAAAATAAAAAAAAGAAGCAAATACGAAAAAGTATTCTAAACCATATATAGTGCGCATATATTCTAACAGCACAGACGGAAGGGGCAAGAGCATGGAGAAATATCATTTATACAAAGATATACAAGCCAGAACAAACGGAGAGATATACATGGGAGTCGTAGGTCCCGTCAGAACGGGAAAATCTACATTTATCAAGCGGTTTATGGATGTGCTGGTGCTGCCAGCCATGGAGGATGAGCACAAAAAGGCGAGGACAAAGGATGAACTTCCCCAGTCTGCGTCCGGACGGACGATTATGACCACTGAGCCAAAATTCGTCCCCAAGGAGGCGGCAGAGATAAAGCTTTCGGAGGATGTGAAGGTACGGGTCAGGCTGATTGACTGTGTGGGTTACATGGTAGAGGGGGCCTCCGGCCACGTGGAGGGCGGGGAGGAACGCCAGGTGAAAACCCCCTGGTTCGACCATGAGATACCCTTTACCAAGGCGGCGGCAATCGGAACCAGGAAGGTCATCCATGACCATTCAACCATTGGTATCGTGGTTACGACGGACGGCAGTATCACAGATATTCCCAGGGAGAATTACCGAGAGGGAACTGAGAAAACCATCCGTGAGCTTCAGAGCATTGGAAAGCCTTTTGTGGTGCTGGTGAATTCCAAGAAGCCCTTTGGAGACGAGGCGAAGCAGGTGGCCCAGGAATGTGAACAGCAGTATGGCACCAAGGCAATTCCCATTAACTGTGAGCAGCTAAAGGAGGAGGATATCACACGAATCATGGAAGCAGTACTGTACGAATTTCCGGTTTCCGAGGTGCAGTTCTTTATTCCGAAGTGGGTGGAAATGCTTCCAAGGGACCACAAGATTAAGCAGGAGCTGTTGGTACATATCAAGGATATCCTGAACCGCTTTGGAGAAATCCGAGACGCAGTGGCAGGAATCGAGCTGCCGGAGTGCATGTACATAGAGGAAATGAAGGTAGACCATATTGAGATGGATACCGGTTGTGTGAAGGTGCGCATACAGGTAGCAGAAAAATTCTACTATGAGATGTTAAGCGAGCTGACCGGAACCCATATTGCGGGGCAGTATGAGCTGGTGGCAGCTATGAAGAACCTGTCGGAGCTGAAAAAAGAGTACGAAGGGGTACGGGATGCATTTGCCTCGGTACGGATGCGTGGTTACGGTGTGGTCAGTCCTCAGAAAGACGAGATTACTTTAGAGGAGCCAACCATCATCAAGCAGGGCAACAAATATGGGGTTAAGATTCATTCGGAGGCTCCCTCCATTCATCTGATCCGCGCAAATATTGAGACGGAGATTGCACCGATTGTAGGAAATGAGCAGCAGGCTCAGGATTTGATTCGCTATATTAAGGACGCCAAGGAAAGTGAGGAGGGAATCTGGGGCACGAATATCTTTGGCAAATCCATTGAGGAGCTGGTGATGGACGGAATGCAGAATAAGATGGCGATGATTAATGACGAGAGCCAGGAGAAGCTTCAGGATACCATGCAGAAGATTGTAAATGACAGCAACGGAGGCTTGGTCTGCATCATTATCTGACGTAAAATGCTTTACACCTCTGGTATTATTTGCTATGATTGTTTTGGAAAACACAGGGTAAAGTCCGTGAGCCGTTCATGGGCTTTATGCCTTTTCCTGACAAGGTTCTATAGATAAAAAGGAGATTCTGGTAAATAAAAGGATTTCGGGCAAATAGCGGAGGTATGATATGAGAGTTGCAATTATTACGGCGAGTACAGATGTATACAGGGGAACTACAGAGAATGAGAGTGGGGAGGCAATCATGGAGATGATGGAGGAGGCAGGCTTTGAGATTGTATTCATGCGTGCCCTTCCCAACGATAGAGAGGTGCTGTCCAGGATAATGGCGAGTTTGGCTGACACGTTCGTGACAGATCTTGTTCTGACCACAGGAGGAGCAGGCTGCGGACCTTTTGACTGTACGCCGGAGGCCACCACGGATATTATAGAAAAGCCAATCTTAGGTATTCCAGAGGCCATGCGCGCCCATACCATGAAGATGACTAAGCGTGCCATGCTGAATCGCAGCGTTGCCGGAATCCGTAAGGAGGTACTGATTGTGAACCTGCCAGGAAAGGCTCAGGCGGTTCGGGAAACTCTTAAATATCTGATACCGGAGTTAGTTCATGCGGTAGAGGTGATTCAGGGCGAGGCGTAATAAGGAGTACAGACATATGAAGATTACATATCTGAAGCACAGTGGGTACGTGGTGGAGGATGCCGGCAGGGCAATGGTTTTCGATTATTATGAGGGAAATCTTCCTGATTTCTTAGAGGCAGTAAAGCTCTATGTATTTGTAAGCCATGTCCACTATGACCATTTTAATCCTCAGATTTTTCAGTGGAAAGATCAATATCCTGATATTCAATATATTTTGTCAAATGATATTGAGGAGAAAGGTTTTAAGGAGAGCTGTACCTTTGTGGGCCCTGGTCAGGAGGTGGTTCTTGACGGGATTAAGATTAGAACTCTTAGGTCCACAGACGAGGGCGTGGCATTTCTGGTGCAGGCAGGAGAACGAAGGATTTACCATGGGGGAGATCTGAACTGGTGGCACTGGGAGGAGGAAAGCAGGGTGTATAATGAGATGATGCGCAGAAGGTTCCTCCATGAGATGGAGAAGCTAGAAGGAGAGTCTGTGGATGTAGCGTTTCTGCCTTTGGACCCTAGGCAGGAGGAGCAGTATGCTTGGGGGTTCGACTATTTTATGCGCCATACTCGGACAGGCTGTGCTTTTCCCATGCATTTCTGGGAAGAATATGAAGTTTACGACCGATTGATTGAGGATACGAGATCAGAGCCCTATCGCCAGCGAGTGATGAAGGTGTCGAAGCCTCAGCAGAGCTTTGAGGTATAAAGGAGAAGAAGGATGAAGGTGAAGATTTATACAGACGGAGCTGCCAGAGGGAATCCAGACGGTCCGGGCGGCTATGGAGCCGTGCTGGAATATGTGGATACAAAGGGAGAGCTGCACACAAAGGAGTTGTCCCAGGGATACAAAAAGACTACCAACAACCGGATGGAGTTGATGGCCGTGATTGCGGGGCTTAAAGCCTTAAACCGGCCTTGTGAGGTAGAGCTTTATTCCGATTCTCAGTACGTGGTCAATGCATTTAACAAACATTGGATTGACGGATGGATTAAAAAGGGCTGGAAGCGGGGGAAGAATGAGCCGGTAAAGAATGTGGATTTGTGGAAACAGCTTTTGGAGGCAAAGGAGAAGCATCAGGTAACGTTTATCTGGGTCAAGGGCCATGACGGGCATCCTCAGAATGAGCGCTGTGATGCCCTGGCCACAGGGGCTGCGGACGGTGAGAATCTGATGGAGGATACCGTCATGGATGCTTGAGTGCCACATACCAGAATGGGTGATATCTGTATTTTCTGTGGCAGACAGAGGGATTTTATGGTAAACTATAGAAGTGTCACGCAGAAAATGTGATACTGGAAATATTTTTTAGGAGGTACGGATAACGATGGCATGGTATGATGAGGCAGTATTTTATCACATTTATCCGTTGGGGCTTACGGGTGCGCCGAAGCAGAATACTTACGGGGAGCCGAAGCACCGTCTAAACACCTTGTTGCCGTGGATTGCTCATATTAAGGATATTGGATGTAATGCAATTTATATTGGCCCCTTGTTTGAATCAGTGGGCCATGGATATGAGACTACGGATTACAAGAAGCTGGATAGCCGTCTTGGAACCAATGAGGATTTGACCGCGTTTGTTAAGGAATGCCACAGGCAGGGAGTGAAGGTCATTTTCGACGGAGTGTTCAACCATACGGGACGGGATTTTTTTGCGTTTCAGGATATCAAGAAGAACAGAGAGAATTCTCGCTACAAGGATTGGTATCGAAACGTGAATTTTTGGGGAAATAATGAGTTTAACGATGGGTTTTCCTACGAGAACTGGGGAGGCTACGATCTTCTTGCGAAGCTGAACCAGCAGAATCAGGAGGTACGGAATTATATTGGGGATGTAATCCGCTTCTGGGTAAAAGAATTCGACGTGGATGGAATCCGTCTGGATGCGGCAGATGTGCTGGATTTTGAATATATGAAGGAGCTTCGACGGGTGGCCAATGAGGTGAAGCCTGATTTCTGGCTGATGGGAGAGGTGATACATGGAGATTACAACCGCTGGGTGAATGAGGGGACACTACATTCTGTTACCAATTATCATTTGCACAAGGCTCTGTATTCGGGCCATAACGACCACAATTATTTTGAGATTGCCCATACGGTGAAGCGTCTTTACGGCATGGGGGGAAACCGTCCAGATGGACTTAAGCTCTATAATTTTGTAGACAACCATGATGTGGAGAGAATTTATACGAAGCTTATCCAGAAGGCCCATTTTGCACCGGTGCACGTCCTGTTATATACCCTTCCGGGAGTTCCGTCTATCTATTACGGCTCAGAGTTTGGGATTGAAGGGCGCAAGGAGAAGCACTCTGACGATTCCTTAAGACCTGCGCTGTCTCTTGATGAGTATGAACATGCCAGGGAGGAGAATCCGTATACCAGGCTGATTGGAGCCCTTGGGAAGGTACGCCAGAGTACGCCTGCCCTCTCCTACGGGGATTATAAAGAGTTGACGCTAACGAACCGGCAGTACGCATTTTCCAGAGACTATGAGGGAGAATCTGTAATCGTTACAGTCAATAATGACGACAATGACTTTACCATGAATCTTCCGGCGGGAGACGCAGCGGCCTATGTAGGAGCGCTGTCAGGAGAAAAGGTGGATGTGAACAGCGGCCGTATTTCGGTCAGTGTGAAGGCCAATTCCGGTGAGATTTGGATTCCCTTATCCAAGGGACAGGCTTTGAATGCGGGTGTTATGGCTGATTTAGGCAAGGTTGATGCCGATGCAAAGGTAGAGGCTGTCGAGAAGGCCACAGAGAAGGTGGGAAAATCATCAGCAGGAACAGCCAAGCGGATTGTGACTGATGAGAATGCCAACGCTGCGGTGGAGATTGTAGACGAGAAGGTGGCAGAGGTCATGATGGAGTCTGTGGAGGAGAAGAAGGCGAAGCTGGAATCTAGGGATACCTTGGACGCTGTGGCTGAGAAGATGATTGATGAGGCTATGGAGAACCTTGCACAGTCTGACGCTGCTCAGAAGAAGCCGAAGGAAGATAAAAGGGAATGCTGCCAGGAGGCTTTTGAGAAGGGAAGGATTACAGGGCTTCAGGAGGCGATTCTTGCCATGATGGAGAAGAACGGTCCGGTTACAGACCAGATGAAGAAAGACGTCATGGATAATGTGTACCATGATTCCCTGATTAACTGGATTAAGAGTTTTCGGTGATTGTTTTTTTAAGGATTCTATGTTATATTAGATGCATTGCAAGTAAGACAGGTAATCGCGTCTGTAAATGACAAGTCCTAAGGGCTGTCAGGCCGAAAGGCGGCAGATGAGGAAAGTCCGGGCTTCACAGGGCAGGATGCCGGATAACGTCCGGTGGAGGCGACTCCAAGGAAAGTGCAACAGAAATGAACCGCCATGTATATGGTAAGGGTGGAAGGGCAGTGTAAGAGACTACCGCCCTGCTGGTAACAGTGGGGGCACATGTAAACCCCATCCGAAGCAAGACCGGAAAAAGACAATGTGGCGGCCCGTCACGTCTTAGGTAGGTTGCTTGACCCCGCCGGTAACGGCGGGGCTAGATAGATGATTACCCAACGACATAACCCGGCTTATCGTCTTGCTTGCAGCATTAATAAAATATAAGTCCGGTTATTATTTTAATTTACCGTGATACTTTTCTTCACAGTATTTGCAGCGATAGATCTCTTTGTCTGGGTCAGTCAGTACGAATACGTGATCTAACCCCTGCTCGATGGAGGTGATGCACCTTGGATTCTTGCAGCGGATAATGTTGGTAATCTCCTTCGGGAGATGCAGGCACTTCTTTGCTACAATCTTAGAATCTTTGATAAGATTAATGGTAATATTGTGATCAATAAATCCCAGAACATCCAAATCAATAAAATCAATGGGGCACTCAATCTTCATGATATCCTTCTTGCCCATCTTGTTGCTCTTGGCATTCTTGATAATGGCAACGCAGCAGTCTAATTTGTCCAGATGGAGATATTTGTAGATGTCCATGCTGCGGCCTGCCTGTATATGGTCTAATACGAAACCTTCCTCGATACGTCCTACATTCAGTGTATTTTTCAACATGATCTTCCCTCCTACACTTCGATATTAAGCAGCGTCAGAATGAGCGCCATCCGAATATAGACGCCGTACTTAGTCTGTTTGAAATAAGCCGCCCTGGGGTCGTTGTCTACCTCAACAGAAATCTCGTTGACACGCGGAAGCGGGTGAAGGACATACATATCCTTAGGAGCCAGCTCCATTTTCTTGGAGTCTAAGATGTAGAAATCCTTCATACGCACGTAGTCTTCCTCGTTGAAGAAGCGCTCCTTCTGTACGCGGGTCATGTAGAGCAGATCCAGCTTCGGCAGCGCATCCTCAAGACGAACAACTTCTTTGTACGGGATATTCCCCTTATCCAGTACATCAAAGCGCATGTAGCCGGGAAGCCTTAATTCTTCCGGAGAGATTAAGATGAACTTAATCCCTGAGTATCTCACCAGGGCGTGGATCAATGAATGGACGGTACGACCAAATTTCAAATCCCCGCACAGACCGATAACCATGTTGTCCAGACGGCCTTTTAAGTTGCGGATTGTAAGTAAGTCAGTCAATGTCTGGGTTGGGTGCTGATGCCCTCCGTCTCCGGCGTTAATTACTGGAATAGACGAATGCTGGCAGGCAACCATGGGCGCGCCTTCTTTGGGATGGCGCATAGCACAGATATCCGCATAACAGGAAACGGTGCGGATGGTGTCGGAAACGCTCTCCCCTTTGGCGGCAGAGCTGGACTCTGCGGATGAGAATCCAAGGACGCTTCCGCCTAAGTTCAGCATTGCGGCTTCATGGCTCAGTCGTGTCCGTGTGCTTGGCTCATAGAAAAGGGTTGCCAGCTTCTTCCCCTGGCA